>ENA-ORXM01000031-ORXM01000031.1-marine-metagenome-genome-assembly--contig:-NODE-31-length-258842-cov-40.761765_pt1 | contig 258842 bp, 214 predicted proteins | sample MGYA00237867_ERZ511480 | MGnify/ENA primary metagenome ERZ511480 (study PRJEB26309, sample SAMN06266103) | marine metagenome | isolation source: Algal blade | place: United Kingdom:Sidmouth, United...
CATCGGGGCCACGTCGATCTTCGGCTGCCACGGGAGCGACCCCGACCGAGAACTCAACCCAACCCCCCCCCACACACCCGGCCCAGACCCCGGGGTCGCTCCCGTGGCAGCCGAAGATCGACGTGGCCCCGATGAACCGCCCGTTGTCGGTGCCGCCGGCGATAGCGGCTTTCCGCCGATTGAGGCGGCGGCTGCGGCGAGAAGCACCGGAGCCGGCGAGTCACGACGACCACCGCGTGGGAAATCGCCAAGAGCCCCCGTGGCGCGGCCCCAGACCCAAGCCCTGACGATCCGGCGGCCGACACCGGAAGTTTTTCTCGCTTTCCGCTCGCCCCCCACCGGTTTGTCCGCTTAGCTTGCGGCAAGGAAGATCCATGGAATCAGACACCGACACGCCCGACGACCGCCCGCAGGCCGCGGCCCCCTGCTACCTGTCCTACCACGAGGTTGACGAAGGAAACCCCTCGCGCACAGGACGCGAGCCGTTGGACACCGTGTTCGTGCTGGGCGAGAGCCTGCCCGCGTTGAGCACCGTGGTGCCGCCTCCGCCGCCGACCCTGCTGGGGCTGATGTCGCTCGCCGATCTGACGGCGTGGGGCGATCCGCAGCTCTTGAATCAGGAAGTCCGAGACCGAGGCCGGCGACGCTGACACCCCGCTTGCTCTGACCTCGCGTCAGACCCGGCCGCCCGCACATCCCGGCAACGCCCCGATCCTCAACGGGTCGGGGCGTTTGGTGTGCGGTCTTCCGGGGCGCGGTGGGGGCCGGCGTCTTGCGGTCTCAGCCGACCCGGCCGGCGGAGCGCCGCATCGCGAGGGCCGTCGCTCCGATGCACAGCAGTGCCAGCGCGGCGGGCTCGGGCACGGTCGTGCCGAGGGCCCGCTCGGCGAAGAGCGAGGCGAAGTGCAGCCGCTGCACCGGGCCCATCCCGTCGGGCGACAGCAGGGTGTAGACCGTCTCGCTCGTGCGGACCCCGGGGTGGGTGGTGCTTAGCACCGACTCGATGACGTACAGCGTGTCGGCCGGGGCCGACGGACCGGAGTAGAAGTAGGTGAGGTCCAGGTCGTAGCCGTTGGATCCTTCGGCGGGGCGTTGGGCGAGCCCGTCGTCGTCCAGCGCGACCCGCCCGTCGAAGCCGTCGATCAGGGTCAGCGACAGGCCCGCGCCCGCCACGCCCAGGTCGGCGGTGTCCACGCTCTGGCCCGACACGCCGCCGAAGTTCAGCTCGATCGATTCGCCGGCGTCGAGCGGGCTAAAGTCGGTGGTCGTGCCGGGGCGAACCTGCGCTCCGTCCAGGTTGGCGCCCACGCCGGACCACTTGCGGGCGCCCGTCAGGGTCAGCGTCAGGTCGTGCCCGGCGAGCACGTCGGCCCCCGACCCCGCGTCGTAGCCCGGCAGGGTGCTGAAGATCGCGGCGGTGGCGTTGGTCCAGTGGCCGTGAACCGCCTGGGTGTAGGGCCGCAGACCCTTGGGGTCGATGACGGTCGTGCCGTCGGGGCCGGTGCTGTCGATGGTGTTGACGCCGCGGGCCGAGAGCTGGCCGTCATTCACCTCGACCTGGAAGCGGCGGCCGTCGTGGGCTTGCGCCGACAGGGCGGTCGAAACGAGGCAGGCGAGGGTAAGCAGGCGGGAGGGGATCGTTTTCATGATGATTTTCTTGGGCTTGTTGAGCCGGTGGGTGATCGGGGAAAGCAAGCGGTGGCCGGCCCTCAGCGGGCGACGGCCGGGTCGAACCGGTTCTGGAGGGGGTCGAGGTACACGTCGACGAACGCAGAGGACGCGACGTGACCGTCCAGGTAGGCGTAGGGGGCGACCGCGTCGTCGCGGTTCTGCTCGCCGCCGTGGGCGCTGATCTGCAGGTCTTGCGACGCGAAGGTCGCCCCGAGGCCCGGCGGGAAGCTCCACAGGTCCGGGTGGGCGTGGTCGTCAACCGGTGACGTGTGGTTGGGATCGGTCGGGTGCCGGAACAAGTTGACGGCGAAGTGCACCGTCGCACTGGTCCGCGGCACCCGGCTCAGCCGGCCGGTGCCGCCGGCAAAGCCCGGCGACACGTAGCGGTTGATCGCGTAGCTCGTCTGCCGGAAGCGGCCGCCGATGGGCGTGCCGCCCGCGAAGTGCGGGCTGGTGTCCAGCGGGGAGCGCAGCAGCAGGTTGTCGTCGTAGCGCCGCAGCGCGTCGAACCACGAGGTCGAGTGCGAGGTCGCGATCATCCAGCCGCCGTGCTCGGCCACGTACACCTGGTGCGCCTGTTCGAGGCTGCGCAGGTTGGCCAGGCACGCGGCCGCCTTCGCGGTCCGGCGTGCAGCGCCCAAGACGGGCAGCAGCAGACCGATGAGCAGCGCGATGATTGCGATGACGACCAGCAGCTCGATGAGCGTGAATGCTCGGCACGCCGCTGGGGGCGCGTACGGGGGGCGGTGCATCACGCACCTCCGTCGGGGGATGGGAGTGGGGTTTGAGCGACGCGGCGGGTCGGTCAGGCCGCCGGCGGCCCGCGGCCGCGCAGCCGGGCGGGCGCGGCCAGCGTCACCCGAGCCCGGACGGCCGGGGCGGGAAGCAGGAACTCCAGTTCGGCCACCAGCGCCGGCGGCGGCGTCCAGGCGGGCGGCAGCTCCAGGTTCGACGTGAGGTGGCAGATTGCGCAGCCGACCGGTGCGTCGGCCGGCGGGGGCGTGCCGCCGTCGGCGTCCCAGAGCGAGCAGAGCGGGCAGTAGGGCGCGGTGCTGCCGTCGGCCGCAACCGCCATTGTCCCGGGCAGCGCCACCAGTCCGCGGTGGTGCAGCGGCACGACCAGGGTGAAGAACAGCCCGACCCAGAGGAGCAGAGCGGTACGCAGCAGCGGGTGGGCGAGAAGCCGGCTCACGGCGGGGAGGGTACGGCGCGGGGCGGGGTGAGGCAAGGGAGATGGGGGCCTTTGGCAGGCCAGGTCGAAGGCCTGACCTGCCCGATGCCCGGCGGCGTTAGCATCCGCCGATGAGCTTTCGCACGATCGAGACGACCCGCGGCTCCGCTTACCTCGCCGACACCGCCCGGGTGACCGGCACGGTGCGGCTGGGGGCCGGGGCCAGCATCTGGTATGGCGCCGCGGTACGCGGCGACGTGGCAGACATCGCGATCGGTCCCGGCACCAACGTGCAGGACAACGCGACGGTGCACTGCGACTCGGGCAAGCCCAACGGGATCGGCGCCGGCGTGTCGATCGGCCACAACGCCGTGGTGCACGGCCGGAGCGTGGGCGACGGCACACTGATCGGCATGGGCGCGATCGTGATGGGCGAGACGGTGATCGGCGCCGGCTGCCTGATCGCCGCCGGTGCGCTGGTGCCGCCGGGGCTGGAGGTGCCCGACGGCCACGTGGTGATGGGCGTGCCGGGGCGGGTGGTGCGGCCGGTGAGCGACGACGAGCGCTCGTATCTCGCCTGGCTTGGGCCCCACTACGTCGAGCTGGCGAAGCGTTATGCGCTGGGCGAGATCGGCGCAACGTGATCCGTAAGTCCGTGATCCGTGATCCGACAGAATCTCCGCTGCCTTTCGGACCACGGATCACCGACCACGGATCACCGACCACGGATCACAGGCGCTTACCGAAACGGTCGGACCCGCAGCCCACTAAACTCCCCCCATGCACTTACTACCCGCCATCGACCTGCGCGGCGGCCGCGTGGTCCGCCTCATGCAGGGCGACTACAACCGGCAGACGACCTACGGCGACGACCCGGTGGCCCAGGCCGGGGCCTTTGCCGAGGCCGGCTCGGCGTGGCTGCACGTCGTGGACCTGGACGGCGCACGCAGCGGCGAGGCGACGAACCGGCATCACATCGCCGCGATCTGCGCGGCGACGGGCCTGAAGGTCGAGGTCGGCGGCGGCGTCCGCGACGAGGCGTCGATCGACGCGCTGCTGGCCGCCGGCGTGACCCGCGTGGTGCTGGGCAGCGCGGCGATCAAGCGGTGGGACTGGTTCAAGGCGACGGCGCATGACGCCCGCTACCGCGACAAGCTGGTTTTGGGGCTGGACGCGAAGGCGGGGATGGCCGCGACCGACGGGTGGGAGCAGACCACCGGTGACTCGGCCGCGGACGTGGCGGCGAAGACACGTGGCTGGCCGCTGGCGGCGATTGTCTACACCGACATCGCGACCGACGGCACGCTGAAGGGGCCCAACGTGACGGCGACCGCCGAGATCTGCGCCGCGACCGACGTGCCGGTGGTGGCCTCGGGCGGCGTGGGCACGCTGGAACACCTCGCGGCCCTCCGCGAGCTTCCGGTGCAGGGGGCCATCGTCGGGCGGGCTTTGTACGAGAACACTTTGACGATCGAGGACGCGCTGCGCGTTTTTGAGAAAGGCGCGGACCCCGTTGGCTGAGCATTCCGAGCAACAGGACGCCCTGCAGGCGTACTTCGACTGGCAAGTCAACACGATCATGCTGGCCTACGACCTGCACGACCCGGTGGACGGGTCGGTGCAGGGCGCCGGCGAGAAACGCCGCGCGGAAGTTGAAGACGAGGTCCGCGTGTTTACGCTGAGCGTGGTGCCGGACGTCTACAAGAACGATCCATCATTGGATTGGGGCCCGGACCTGATGCGGACCATCACGCACGCGACGATCAAGCGGGCGGCCGAGATCGCCGGCTGACCGTGGGGCGGCTCGGCGCCGGATACAAAACCGGCGGCCGGTTTCGCACCCGCCTTCTCGACCGCCCGCGGCCGACGGCCGCTCTCTGTGAACCCTTGGTGGCGGCGATTTCCGTGGCCCCCGAAAAACCGACGACGCCAACGAAAGCCGACATGATCATCGACGCGCATCAGCACTTCTGGGACCACGACGTCAACCCGCAGGACTGGATCGACGGGTCGATGGCGCCGCTGGACAAGGACCGCATGCCGGCGGACCTGAAGCCCGACCTGGACGACGCCGGGATCGACGCGACGGTGCTGGTGCAGGCGTCGCACTCGCGGGCGGAGACCGACCAGTACCTGGCGATCGCCGACGAACACCCCTGGGTGGCGGGGGTGGTGGGGTGGACCGACCTGACCGCGGACAACCTCGGCGATCACCTTGACCGGCTCAAGATGCACCCGAAGTTCGTGGGGCTGCGGCACGTGGTGCAGGGGGAGCCGGACGAGAACTGGATCGTGCGTGACGACGTGCTCCGCGGCCTGGACGCGCTGGAGGATCGCGGGCTGACCTACGACCTGCTGTTCTTCCCCAAGCACCTGCGCCACACGCCGACGCTCGCCGGGCGTTTCCCCGGGCTGAAGCTGGTGATCGACCACTTGGCCAAGCCGCCGATCAAGGCGTCCGCGGCGGGCAATCCCACGGGTGTGGCCGCGTGGCGGGACGACCTGAAGGCGGCCGCGGAGCATGCCAACGTGTACTGCAAGCTGTCGGGTCTGGTGACCGAGGCCGACCATGAGCACTGGAAGCCCGCGGACCTGCGCCTGTTTGTGGCCCACGCGGTGGAGTGCTTCGGCCCCGAGCGGCTGATGTACGGCAGCGACTGGCCGGTGTGCCAGCTGGCGGGCGGGTACACGCGGCAGCTGGACGCGCTACGCGAGGTGCTGCCCGCCGGGCTGAGCCCGGCCGACGAGGCGTCGATTTTCGGCGGCACGGCGGCGCGGTTTTACGGGCTGGCCGACCCTCGGGAATAGCGTGGGTCTTCAGGCCGCCAGTGGCATCCTGTAGTGGGCGCGAGAACCCGACGGGGTCCGCAGGGTGCATTGCGGTTTCCAGTTCGTCGCGTCTTGCGGCGGACGGCACACGGAGTGTGCCTGGTACTTTCGCAGCCGGGGCGTGCGGCGCGTCTGGCCGAATGCGCCCCCGGAGTGGAGTGCTGTTCTTTCCCCGCGTGCCCGGGATGCGGCGGCGGCCGCCGCATCCCGGACACGCGGGGAAACATCCGCGGGACTACTCCAGCGTCAGCTCGCCGAGCTGGATCGACTCGCCCTGCGGGTTCAGGAACCACTCGCTTTTAAGCCACGGCATGTCGTCGCGCAGGTCGCGCACCGCGGGGCTGATGCCCAGCCGCAGCCCCGGCTCGGGCGTGAGGCCCAGCATCGCCCACGGGAGGGACGCAGACACGGTGTAGCCGTCGTCGGTCACGCGGATGCTGTGGGGCACGACGCGGTGACCATTGCCGAACCACTCGTACGACTTGCCCTTGGGGTTGCCGCCCGGGTCGGGGGCAAACCCGAACTGCAGGTCCGCGTCCTGCCCCCAGCGCAGGCCGTCGTCCTGAGGGTCGATGAAGAGCTCGATGCAGTCTCCCTTGTAGAGCAGCTCGGCGGGCTGGCTGTTGCGTAGCTCGGTGTCGTGCACCCGCGCATCGAAATACAGGTTGCGCTCGTCCCAGGTGAAGCCGAACGTCAGCTTGGTGTCCGGACGCTCGACGGGGTGGCCATCGGGGCCCACCGCCGTCTCGGCCATCGGCACAATCGGCAGGGTCTGGCTTTTCGGGTCGGCTTTCCCGCGGCGGACCGCCACGACGGTGCGGCGGTCCAGGCGTCGGAGGTCTGGCGGGCGCTGGTCGAGGGTGTTCAGCGACAGACCGACGTGCGTGCCCGCGCGGTCGGTCGCGTTGGGCCGAAACCCGGCGATCTTGAAAGCACGCTGGGCCGCGGGGTCGGCCATGAACGTCTTCCAGAAGAAGCCGGTGCGGTGATTCTCAATCGCCATGACGGTGATGCCTGCGTCGATGCCGATGATGTCGGTGCTGACCCAGTCCTGGGCGGGGCTGAACGCGTCGACGAAGCCGTAGCGGCTCCAGGTTTCGGGGTGGTTCTCCTTCAGATTCCGCAGCACGCGGATCGTTTCCTGCGGGGCAAAGGGCACCGAGCCGCCGGGCGCACACGGCACCACGATGCCTTCGAGCGGCGGCTTGATCGGCGAGGGCGGCCCGCCCCAGGCCTCGTACGTCGTCGGCCCATCGCTGGCGGTCAGGCCCCAGAGGTCTTCGCTGTAATAGGGGAAGTCTTCGGCGAAGTCGACCACCATCTGACGCTGGGCCAGCGTGGCCAGCCGCGAGTTGTGGTGGTAGTCCAGGTAGTCGTCGTGTTTGTTTCGAAAGTCAAACCAGGCCTGGCTGTACTGGTGAGTGAACAGAGGCGCGCACGCGAGGAAGGTCCGCCCGCCGTAGGTGATGACCGGCACGCGTTTCCAGGCGTGCCAGCTCTCGGGCGGCAGCGCGTGAGAGGGTGTGGGCGAGGCCAGCGCCAGCAGCTGCATGACCATCAACTCGCTGTAGGTGTCCCAGCGTTCGGGAAGGAAGCCGTGCTCGGGGGTCCAGCCCAGCGTCAGGGTGGGCCCGCCGTGGGTCATGAAAGGCCAGTTGACGTCGGCGTACAGCGCGGTCGCCAGGTCGCGGATCGCTCGTTCATCGGGGGTGTCGCCGTCGAAATAGCTGCGGCAGGTCAGCGCGCCCGCCAGAAAGAGGGCGGTGTCGATGCTGGACAGCTCGCTCTGGTTCGCGCGTCGGCCGGTTTCCCAGTCGACAAAGTGGTAGAAAAAGCCTTCTTTTTGCTGAACGCGGTCACGCATGAACCTCAGAGACGTGAGCACGCGTTCGCGGGCGACGTCGACCGGCAGCCAGCCCCGCTCGGCGGCCAGACACCAGACCGAAAGGGCGAAGCCCTGCCCCGCGACGCTGGCCACATCGCCCGGGCCGGTGCCGTCGGCAAGGCTGCGGTCGGACACCAAGGCCGTCTTGGGGTGAGCGCTCTCGACGAAGAAGAGGGCGGTGGCCCTCTGCACGTGGTCCAGCAGGGCGTCGTCGCTGGCGCCGGCGGCGTAGCGGGTCGGCGCGATGGCGGGGGCGGGGAGCCCGTGGGTGGCGCTGCGCGGGGCGTTGGCCTGGCAGGCGGTGAGCAGAAGGGCGAGAGCGAGGGGGAGAACCCGTGATCTGTGATCCGTGATCCGTGATGCGACGAGCTGGATGTGTTTGATGGGGCCGGGTGCGGGCATGGGGTTCGGGTCCGTGATCGGGGGGACGGGAGGCGGCGAGTCTACCGGGGTGGGGTGGAGAGGATGTCTATGAACGCGAAGGATCCGCCTCCGGCGCTGGTTTTGATAACGGGCGGGGACGCCGTTCCACGATCATCCCGCTGCCGACACCGACGTGGGGCAGGTCCGCTCTCTCCTGACGCATCACGCATCACGGACCACGCGTCACTTCAGATCAACCGACACCGGCGCGTGGTCCGAGCACGCCAGCCCCGCGTCGCGGTGGGTTGTGGCCGAGTCAAAACGTTTTCCCGCCGCGGCGTTGCCCAGCAGGTAGTCGATCCGCCAGCCGCGGTCTTTCGCGCGGGCCTGGCCGCGGTTGCTCCACCAGCTGTAGGGGCCGTCGGTGTCTCCCGCGTGCTCGCGGACAAAGTCGCGCCAGCCGGTGCCGAGCAGGTCGCCCAACCAGGCACGCTCGTGCGGCAGGAACCCCGACTGCTTCTGGTTGCTCTTGGCGTAGAAGAGATCGCGCTCGGTGTGGGCGATGTTCAGATCACCGCCGATCAGAGTGGGCGTGTGGGCCCGCCGCAGCGATTCGGCGAGCAGGGCGAAGCGGGCCATCCACGCCTCCTTCGAGCGTTGCCTCGCCTCCGAGGACGACCCGGACGGCAGGTAGACGCTGGCCACGCGGACAGGCTTGCCGGTGGGGTCGTCGGTCTGGACGCGGAGCACCCGCCCTTCGTCGTCGGCGGTGCCGTCCCGGAGGCCCTTCGCCAGAACCCTGTGCGGGCGGCGGGTCCAGACGGCGGTGCCCGAGTAGCCGGGCTTGACCGCGGGGTGCCAGCTGACGTGCCAGCCCTCGGGCGCGGCCCACCCGTCGGGCAGCTGCTCGGGGCGGGCGCGGACCTCCTGCAGCAGCAGCACGTCCGGGGCAATCCTGGACAGGTACTCGGAAAATCCTTTGCGCAGGGCGGCCCGCAGCCCATTGACGTTCCAGGTGGTAATTCGCATGTGCAGAGGCAGTATCCCCGGAACCTGTGTGAAGATGGGCAGGCTGACAGAAAAGGACGGGTTTTCCCTAAAACGGTGCTGGACATGGCCGTGATCTCTGATACGCTATTGGACGTAAGGGTTGAACCTTACGGGTTTGATCTGCGAATCCACGCGGCAACGCGGTGTTCGCTCGCCCCTCACGGTGGGTGTGTTGTGTGAAGCACGCCGCATAAACAGTGAGAGGGTGAGGCGGGGCATCGGGTTAAGTGGTGAGTCCCTGACGGCAGGCGGCTTGCGGGTCTAAGGAGGGGTCTGCTGTGCGGCGGGCTTCTGAATTTTGTGGATTGGTGCGGCCCTCCGAGTGGCGGGTTTGCTTTTTTCGAGCATTGTTTGAGTACGCGATAGAACCCCACCCCGCATGGCCTCTGATTCGGTGGATCCCCTCCCTTTTTCCCGCCGATACGCCCTGCATAACTTTTTGAGCGAGGACGATAGAGACATGATGCATCCAGTGAACAAGAAGACTTTTTCTGGCACCGCCGTGGCGGTTGCCGCAGCCGCCATGGCGGCCACCCCGGCCAGCGCCACGGTGTTTTCATACGCGGCGACCAGTGCCTCACTGGGCCCGCTGGGCCAGTCGATTCCGGGTACCGACGGCTCCACGGTGGCTTCGGTCGCGACGACCTACGACGACGTGACCGAGGTGTTTACCTGGGAGGCGACTTTTAACCCCGGCAACGATGCGGCCAGCCCGCACGCCAACGGCTTCACGCTTGTGGTCAACGACGGGCCGATGCCCAAGGGCCACACCGGCGAGCTGGCGGCGATCTACTTCGATGCGACCACGCCCGGCGTGACCCCGACCGTGACGGCTTACGCCTACAACGGCGCCGACTCGGCCACCTCGTTCCGCTACTCCAACGCGGTCGACGACGCCGCGAATGGCAACGGCACCCCCGACCAGATCGTGACTTCGATAAACGATCCGTTCGTCATCGCCGCGAGCTCGGTGGACAATGCCGACGGCACCCGCACGATGCGGATGGAGCTGGACGCGACGTCGATCAACGCCCACACCCCCCAGCAGCCCTCGGTCGACACGATGAACGGCAATGCGCCGCTGAACTGGGAAGGATTGCGGTTTGCCAATGACATCGGAATCTGGTTCCACTCCTTCGATCTGACCCGTGGCGTGCAGTACGACGCGGACGGCTACATCGAATTGGGTGACGGCAGCCTCTCCAGCACGGGTTGGTGGGTGGCCTCGAACTACTCGGCCGTGGACGCGACGAGCCTGACGGCGACCGTGGTGCCCGAGCCAGCCAGCCTGGCCCTCGCCGCGGGCGGCCTGCTGATGATCGTCGGCCGCCGTCGCCGCCGGGCCTGAGCCGAGGTGCGGCACAGGCCGCCGTCTCGACCGACAATCTGAAGCTGCCTTGCGAGCGGTCCACCTCCGGGTGGACCGCTTTTTTTTGTGGAGCGGACGGTGCGGGGGGGCTCGGCCGTGCGGGTGATCGCGGGTAAACTTGGTGATCCGATGTCGTCCCGGCTCTCGAAAGGCCCCACATGCCCCGTTTTTGCATTCTCCTGAACGCCTTGCACCGCGGCGTGTGGCGATTCGGCCTCGCGGTCTGTATCGCGGTCAGCGTGACCACCACCACCGCGGCCGCGGGGCCGCCGAACATCCTTTTCGTCATGTCTGACGACCACACAACCCAGGCGGTGGGGGCCTACGGCGGTCGGCTGGCCGGGCTGAACCCCACGCCCACGATCGACGCGATCGCCGCGGAGGGCATACGTTTTGAGAACGCGCTGTGCACCAACAGCATCTGCACGCCCAGCCGGGCCAGCATCATGACCGGGCAGTACGCCCACGTGAACGGGGTGCTGACGCTGAGCGAGGCTTTGCCTCCCGCCCGGCAGCACCTTGCACGCGAGATGTCGGCGGCGGGATACGAGACCGCGGTCATCGGCAAATGGCACCTGAAGGACCGGCCCGAGGCGTTTGATCACTACGAGGTGATGGAGTCGCAGGGGCTGTACTTCAACCCCACGTTCTGGGTGCGCGATTCGGACGAGATGGTGCCGAGCACCGGCCACAGCACCGACGTGGTGACCGACAAGGCGCTGGCCTGGCTGGCGGGGCGTGACGAACGGGGAGAAGACCGGCCCTTCTTCCTGAAGCTGCACTACAAGGCGCCACACGACTTCTTTGAGTCGGCCCCGCGCTACGCGACGTACCTGGCGGACACGTTCATCCCCGAGCCACCGAGCATGTACGGCGATCCGGACCACGGCTCGGTCGCGACGCGCGGCTGCGGAGACGAGCTGCGGGCCCTGATCGGCACCTCGGTCTCGCGGCGCCACCACCGGCGCAGCTACGCCGGGGCGTTCGTCGCCCCGCCGTTTGTCGAGGGCTACGGGGCGGTGGGCCCGGACGAGCGCGAGGCCGCCAGCGCGGCCTATCAGACGTACCTCAAGCGCTACCTGCGGTGCGTCAAGGGCGTGGACGACAACCTGGCCCGGGTCGTGGCCTTCCTGAAGGAGAACGGGCTGTACGACAACACCGTCGTGGTCTACACCGGCGACCAGGGCATGTGGCTGGGCGAGCACGACTACCAGGACAAGCGTTGGGCGTACGAGGCGTCGCTCAAGATGCCGCTGGTGGTCCGGGGGCCGGGCGTGGCCCGGGGCGTCGTGTCGGACGCGTTGGTGGAGAACGTGGATTTCGCGCCGACGCTGCTGGACTTCGCTTACGGGGAGGCGGGCGTGGACACCCCGGGTTACATGCAGGGCAAGAGCTTCCGCGCGATCGCGGCGAGCGGCGCGACCCCCGACGGCTGGCGCGACGCGGCGTTCTATCAGTACTGGATGCACTTTGCCCACCACGACGTGCCCGGGCATCTGGCGATGCGAACCAACCGCTTCAAGCTGATCTTTTTCCACGGCCGTCCGCTGGTCAACCCGCGGGGCTGGGGCGGCGCGTTCGCCCAGCGTTCACCCCCGGGTTGGGAACTTTACGACCTGGATGCCGACCCGGGCGAGCACCGCAACGTGATCGACGACCCGGCCTACGCGCAAGACCTCAAGCGGTTGAAGGCGCGCTTCGCCCGCCTGCGGACCGAGGTGGGGGCGGACGACCCGGAACGGGCCCCAGACGCCGTGACGCGGGCCGACATGGTGGCGCTTGAGCCGTGGCTGCAGCGGTACTGGGACGACACCGCCGAAAACCGGGCCGAGGCCAAGGCGATCTCGGCCGAGGCCCGGGCGGCGGTACTCGACGACCCGGCGGCGCGGGAGTGAGTCTGCGCCGGTGCCCTGCCTTCAGCCGTCCGCCCGTCCGAACACCCGCCGCGCCGTGTCGAGCTGGTCCGCGAAGCCCGGCCCGCCGGGCACCCCGTCGCGCAGGCGGGCGGTGACCGTGCGATACGCGTCGTCGGGCTGCGCGTCGAGCACATCGACGAGCGCGGCGTAGCCCTCGTGCAGCAGCCGCTCGGACGCGTGCGACGGGTCGGTCAGCCGGCGCACCGCGCGGTCAAAGGCCGTCCGGGCCCGCGCGGTCTCGCGTGCGGCAAGGTGGTGGGCCCCGGTCACCCAGTGGGCGCGGGCCAGGGTGCGGTCGTCGCGGGCGAGTTCGCGGGCCAGGCTCAGGTTCAGCCTGGCCGCGTGCCGGCCGGCGTGCAGGTCGGTGGGGCCCGGCGGCATCGCGGCCTCGCCCCAGCCGGGCCAGGTGAAGCTCGCCAGGTCGTAGCTGAGCCCACGCACGGCGTTGCGCAGGTCGTCTGCGGCGTCGGGGTCGTCCACCCGCTCCGCAGTCGCCAGCCCGTGCTGCACCCCCGCGCAGCCGAAGAAAACCACGTCGGGCAGCCGCTGCACGTCCCAGTACAGGTGCTTCATGAGGCCGTGCAGCCCGGCGATCGCGTCCGCGGCGTCGGGCAGGTCGGTGAAGACCCGGACGGCCGCGAACCCGCCCTCGTCGTCGAGTCGCTGCAGGCAGGTGGCTTGGTGGGACATCGCGGGGCGGGCCTGCGGGCGGGGCCGTCAGTCGTCGTCGTCGTCGCCGCCGAGCACCAGGCCCCGGCTGTGCATCTGCTGCAGGATCAGCCCGATCATGGCGGGCACGAAGACCAGCATCGGGATGATGAGATCGCTGGACCGCAGGCTCGACGAGACCGTCGCCCGCCACGGTTCGAAGCTGAGCAGCAGGGCCAGCACGCCCATGACGGCGATGGTGCTTCCGCTGACCGACGTGAACCACACCACCGACAGCTTGAACAGGATAAACGCGAGCATGCCGAAGACCAGCAGGCCCAGAAACGCGCCCAGCCAGTAGGCGCCCGTGGGCATGAGGTAGCGCGGCGCGCCGCCGTCCGACGCGATGGTGTTGACCGCGTCCGCGAGGCCGGACCAGAGGTTGGCGCCGGCGAACGCGCCGGTGAGCCCGCCCATGACGGCGACGGCGTACTTCATCAGCGGAAAGGCGAGGGTGGCCATCAGCGTGCCGGCGCAGGCCGCCACCACGTAGGGGGCACCGATCTTGGCGCCGAACCAGTAACCCGCGAACATGCCCATGAGCAACGCGACGCCGATGGTGGCCACGCGGTAGAAGCGGAAGCCATTGACCATGCAGGCGACGCCGACGATCACGAAGATCACGGCCCAGACCGCACCGAGCGCCGAGAGGTGGTGGATGACGTGGTCGGGCTGCGCGAGGGCGTCGCCTTTGGAGAAGATGCCAGCGACCACGTCGAAGAAGTTTTTGATCGCCTCGGCCATGCTCGCGGGGGCGGGCTGGACCGACGGGCCGGCCACCACGGACGCGGCGGTGGCCACGGGGGTGGGGTCGAACTGGGCTGCCAGGGGGGCGGGGATCAGCGGGGCGGGGTTCGTGGCGGGATTCATGGGGCGGCTCCGGCGGGGGAAACGGCCCGGCGCCACACTCCCCCCCCCGGGGGGGAGCCCGCGCGTCAGGCTTTCCCGGGCACATCGGCCTCGCGTCGCCGCAACGCCCACTGGATGAGCAGCCCCAGCAGCGTTATCAGACCGATGGACAGCAGCACCCCGCGCCACTCGGCAGGCAGCACGCCCGCCATGCCAGGCGCAAAGCTGAGGATCAGCCCGCGGGCGGCGGTGAACACCAGCACGGCACCGATCAACGCCGACTGGATGGCCGCCGCCACCAGCGGTGCGGCAAGGCCAAGCACCACCCCGCAGCACGCCCCGATCGCCGCGCCCAGTTGAAGCACCCGCCGCGATGCCGTCGGCAGCTCGCTCCACCACAGGCGGACTTCGTCGGCCTGCTGGGTGTATACCCCGCGGACGTCGTCGAGCAGACGGGCGCGGTCGAGCAGCGGCCGGGGGGCGCCGCCGTTCCCGCCGCCGGGTGCCGCATCGGGCGCGCGGTCGGCGGATGCGGTCGACGCGGCCGGCGTCGCCTCAGCGGCGCGGCCCGGGGCCGGAGGGCCGATCAGGTCGTGGTCGACCGCCGGCGTGGGCGTGACCTGTGCTTCGACCGCGGCCAGCGCGGCCTGGGCCGCGCGGCGGGCCGGATCCAGCGACGAGAGCTCCGGGCCGTTGCCCTCCCAGATCATCGCCGACAGCGGCACGATCGCCGCGAGCACCAGCGCTGCACTCGTGGCCATCCAGAAGCGGAACAGCAGCCACGCGACCAGCACCCCGGCCAGTGCGCCGCCGATGCCGAAGGCCAGCAGCCAGGTGCCCGGTGTCGCGGCCTCCCCCGCGGCCGCGCCGCTGACCTGCGTGGCAGCGGCCACGGCGCCCAGCCCGCCGACCACCAGGCCGCAGAGCATCACGCCCAGCTTCGCCAGGCGGTTGCCCAGGATCAGCAGCACCAGACCCAGGACCAGGCCCGCGGCGAGCGCCCCGGTCCAGCCCAGCGGCAGCCCCTCGACCAGGTCGGCAAAGGTCCGCGCGGCGGGCGCGGCCGGGGCGCTGGAGCGGTCGGGCAGGGTCTGGGCGAGGAGAAGAAGGCGTGTCACGACGGCCGAGTTTATCAGGCGTCTGGGGCGGGTCGGTGGGTGACCCCGGGCCCGGGGGGCGTCCGGCCGGCCGCTCCGACACCAGTGCCCGGGGGGGCGGCGTTAACCCCCGGTACAATCGCCGCCCGTGCCAGTGTCCGACCCGCCCCCGATCCCCACCCCGCCCCCGGAGCCCGATCCCGCCGCCCGCGACGCGGCCGAGGCCCGGCTGGCCCCGCTGCGCGAGCAGATCGACGGGCTGGACCGCGAGCTGGTCGCCCTGCTGAACCGTCGCGCGGGCGTGGTCATGCGGGTGGGCGAGATCAAGCGCGCCGCCGGCGAGGCGGTGCCGATCTACGCCCCGGACCGCGAGCAGGCCGTCATGGCCCGGGTGCGGAAGGCCAATGAAGGCCCGCTGCCCGACGCCTGCGTCGAGGCGATCTGGCGCGAGCTCATGTCCGGCAGCTTCGCGCTCGAGCGCCCGCTGCGGATCGGATACCTGGGCCCCGCGGGCAGCTTCAGCCACCTGGCCGCCCGCAAGAAGTTCGGCGCCAGCGTCGAGTACGTCGAGTTCACCGACTTCCCCGCGATCTTCGACGCCGTCGCCCGTGGCCACGCCGATTACGGCCTGATCCCGGTGGAGAACAGCACCCACGGCGGGGTTACCGCCAGCCTCGACTGTTTCCTGGACACCCCGCTGAAGATCGCCGCCGAGGTGCTGGTGGCCATCCACCACAACCTGCTGTCGCGCACCCCGCTGGACCAGGTCAAAAAGGTCTATTCGCACCAGCAGGCCCTGGGCCAGTGCCGCCGCTGGCTGCAGGCGCAGCTGCCGCACGCCGACGCCATCGCCACGCTCTCGACGTCAGAGGCCGCGCGGATCGCCGCCGGCGAAGAGGGCAGCGCCGCGATCGGCAGCACCCTGGCCGCGCGGCTTCACAACCTGCCGATCCTGTTTGAGAACATCGAGGACAACCCCAACAACACCACCCGCTTCAGCATCATCGCGCGGCAGAACGCGCGGCCCTCGGGTGACGACAAGACCTCGATCCTGTTCACCACCGAGCACAAGGCGGGCGCGCTCACCGAGGTACTCAACGTCTTCCGCGACCACGGCCTGAACCTGACGCGCCTGGCCGAGCGGCCCAGCCAGCGGATGAACTGGGAGTACTACTTCTTCATCGACATCGAGGGTCACGCCGACGATCCGAAGGTGGCGGCAGCCCTGGCCGAGGCGCGGACCCACTGCCTGCAGCTGACGGTGTTGGGCTCATTCCCGCAGGCCCGCGAGCTCATGTAGCGGACGGCGGCGGTCGGCGGCTCGGTGCCGGGGTCGGGTTCCGCAAAGCCGGAACGCGACCCCGCCTTCTCGTCCGCCGCGGGCGGGGGCCGCCCGGGTCGTTCTGGGGTCGGCCTCCACCCTGTCCCCGCCAACCGCAGGTTGGCGAGAGCCGAAAAGCGAGACCGCACCCGCGGCCCCGCCCACCGGGGTTCACCTCCCGGGGCCCGGGGGCGGAGCCCCCGTGGCGGACGTATCGGCCCGTGGGAATACCCCGCGTAAGCCGAGGGCGAGCGAAAACGATTGCTCGCGAGGCGACGAACCGAGCCCCAGCCGTAGCTGCGGGGAGGTGAGGCAACGAAGCGAGCGATCGTTTTCGCCGTCCGCAGGCACGCGAGGTGTTCTCACGGGCCGATTGGGTCCGCTTGCGTGCCCGCCTTGGGGCACGCGAGCGGGGCGCCCCGGACGCCACGCGTTAGGATGACCGCCGGTACCGCTCGCTTCTCCGCGTCCCAGCCACCCGCACCCAATGATTGTTGATCTTCACACCCGCGTCTGGAGCTCCATCGAGGAGCTGGGCCCGTCGGTGGCCGAGACCGCCCGCCGCCGCAGCGCGGGGCCCTGGACCCGCCAGGCCGCCACCTCCGACGTGCACGCCGAGGCCATGGAGCCGGTGGCCTGCGCGGCGATCCTGGGCTTCGAGAGCGGGCTGCTGAACGCGGCGATCGGTCCGGACAATGTGGCGGCGGCGGTCGCCGCCAACCCCGAAAAGAACGTCGGCTTCGTGGGCATCGATCCGATGCTCGGCGGGGCGGTGGACAAGCTCGATGCCGCGCTCGAACTCGGGCTGGTGGGCGTGACCCTCAGCCCGGCCGCCGCCGGCTTCCACCCCGCGGACACCCGCGCGATGGCGCTGTACGAGTCTTGCGTGGCCAAGGGCGTGCCGGTGCTGGTCGAGTCGGCCGCGGCCCTGTGCCGCGAGGCGCGGATGGAGTTTGCCCGGCCTTATCTGTTCGATGAGGTGGCCCGCGCGTTCCCGGAGCTCAAGCTGGTGCTCAGTGGCTTCGGACACCCGTGGATCGAGCAGGGCGTGTCGATGATGTCCAAGCACGCGGGGGTCTACGCCGACGTGTCGGGGCTGGTGCAGAGTTCGTGGCAGCTCTACAACGCGCTGGTTCACGCGTATCAGGCCGGCGTCATGAACCAGGTGCTTTTCGGCAGCGGCTTCCCCTTCTGCACGCCCGAAGAAGCCATCAAAACCTTTTACTCGGTCAACACCACCAGCCAGGGCACGCCGTTGCCCGGCGTGCCGCGCGATCAGCTGCGGATTGTGGTGGAGCGCGACACCCTGGCAGAGCTGGGCATCCGGCGCCCGGAGGCCGGGGCCAGACCGGCCGGAGACGCAGCCGCGTCTGCCGCGGCCCCCGCGTTCGAGCGGGTCGACGTAGCGGACGACGACCAGCCCGCGACGTCGGGCGGCAGCGGGGCGCCGCTCTCATCGGGCGGCAGCGGGACCCCCATCGCATCCGGCGGCGGGGGCGAGCCGTCGTGATTCTCTGGCGCTCGTCGAACGCGGGGAGATCCGGTGCGGCAGCGGTGGCGCTGGCCGGTGCGCTGATGGCCGTCGCCGGGCTCGCAGGCTGCGTGTCCGACCGCTACCCCGCGGGCGTTCCGCTGGGCACGCCCGCCGGCATTGCCGCGCTGGGCGAGCAGATCGATCTGGGCGATGCCCCGGACGCGTACTACCGGTGGGACGGTCCCGAGTCGATCACCGCCGTGCTGGTGCCGCGTGGGGCGTCGGCCGATGACGCGACCTACGCTTCGCTGACCGTGGTGCGGGTGATGTGGCGCCCCCGGGCCGCCGCCACGCCGCTGGCTCGCACCGCCACCAACGCCGCGGTCCGGCACCTCGTGTTCGCCGGGCCCGGCGATGGCGGCGACGCGGCCGCCGGCCGCGGCGCAAGACCGTCCCCAGAGCCGCCCGGCGAGACTCTGGGCCTCTTCACCGGCGCGGGGTTTGCGGGGCTGGGCGGAAGCCCTGCCGGCGGCGTGCTCGACCTGAACCTGCGCGAAGCCGACCTGCGGCTGACCGACTGCTCGGCGGGTTACACGCACCCGCTGCGTCGCGCCGCATTGACCGCGCGGGTGCGGGCCCAGCGCGACGACGCGGCCGTGTCACGCTGGCTGAAGGCGGCGGGCGTGCGGGCGTCCGAAGCGCTGGGCTACCCCGCGTGGGTGCGGGCGTCGCCCCGCGAACCGTCGATGACGCTCGGCGGCGGCCTCATCACCTCTTCTGAGTCCGAATCCGAATCCGGAGCCGAACGATGCTTGCTGCCCCTCTCCATCCCGCCGTTCGGCGCCTGACCCGGTCCCTCTGGCTTGCGGCGTGGTTGCTGGCCCTGGCCCTGGTCCCGGCCGTGGCGAACGCCCAGGCGGTCGGCCCGTCCGCGGCGGCCGACCCGAACGACCCCACCGGCGAGTACCCCGCTCAGGCCGTCGCGGTCGGCCCCGCGACGCTGGACCCGGACCGGCCGCTGAGCGAGCGACTGGAAGCGGGGCTCAACGCCGTCAACGGCGCGGTGTTCGCCACGCTGTTCTTCGACGTCACCGGCGGGGTGTTCACCGATCCGGTGCTGGATGCCGACGGCGAGCCGACGTACGAGGCCGATCCGGTGTTTCTGAAGGTGGAGGGCGCCCGGTCGATGGGGGCGCAGCGCGTGGACGCGGCGGGCGTGGCGGTATCGCCTCCCGTTTTTCTGACGATCCCACCCGGCCACCGGTACCAGCCGGTCGATGCCGACGGCATCCCGCAGACCACCCGCGGCAAGGCCGTGGTCACCGGCCCCACCATGCCGTTCCTTGTCGTCTGGCTGGCGGTCGGGGCGATCTTCTTCACCGTCTACCACGGCTTCATCAACCTCCGCGGCATGAAGCACGCGATCGACGTGGTGCGCGGCAAGTACGCCGAGCCCGCGGGCGAGGGCGACATCTCGCCGTTCAAGGCGCTGACCTCGGCGCTGTCGGCCACGGTGGGGCTGGGCAACATCGCCGGGGTGGCCGTGGCCATGACCACCGGCGGACCGGGCGCCCTCTTCTGGATGATGTTCCTGGGCCTGTTTGGCATGACGGCCAAGTTCAACGAGACCACGCTGGCCCAGATCTACCGCAAGAAGAACCCCGACGGCTCGGTGTCGGGCGGGCCGATGTACTTCCTGGACCGCGGGCTGGCCGAGATCTCGCCCAAGCTCGCCCCACTGGGCAAGCTGCTGGCGGTGGTCTTCGCCGTGTTTCTGATGGGCGCGGCCCTGGGCGGGGGCAACATGTTCCAGTCCAACCAGAGCTTCGAGGCCTTCTTCAGCCAGTTCATCGCGCCCTACGTGGCGGCGGGCGAGATCGAGAACGTCCGGGCCAGCGCCAGCTGGGGCTTCGGCATCACCATGGCTGTCATCGTGGGCCTGGTGGTGCTGGGCGGCATCAGCCGCATCGGCGCGGCCACCTCGGTCATCGTGCCGCTGATGGCGGTGATCTACGTCGCGGCCTGTCTGGTCATCATCGCCTTCCGCATCGACCAGCTGCCGGCCATGGTGGGGTTGATCTTCCGCGACGCCTTCGGGGCCGACGCGGCCTTCGGCGGGCTGATCGGCGCGATGATGGTGGGCTTCCAGCGGGCCGCGTTCTCCAGCGAGTCGGGCATCGGCTCGTCGGCGGTCGCGCACGCCGCGGCCAAGACCAGCGAGCCCGTCCGCGAGGGGCTGGTCGCGTCGCTGGAGCCGTTCATCGACACCATCGTCATCTGCTTTATGACGGGCATGGTGGTGCTGATGACCGGGGCCTACCAGGCTGAAGGTCTCACCGGCGGCGGCACCGCGGTCACGCTGTACGCCTTCGAGCAGAGCGACCGGTTGTCGCTGATCGGCTTCCCTTACATCCTGACCATCAGCATCGTGCTCTTCGCGTTTTCGACGATGATCGCCTGGTGCTACTACGGCGAGCGGGCCTGGGGCTACCTCTTCGGCATCGAGTCGGTGATTATCTTTCGGCTGATCTTCGTGGTCTTCGTGGTCCTGGGCGCGGTGTTCTCTCTGAGTGCAGTCATCGACTCGGCCGACGCCATGCTGCTGAGCTGCGCTCTGCCCAACATCCTGGGCGGCGTGCTTCTGGCCCCGCTGGTCAAGCGACGGCTGAAGGATTACTGGGCGCGGCACAAGGCCGGAGAACTGGACCGGCCGGCGTCGTCGGCGTCGGACGTATCGCACGGGGACGGCATCTGAGCGGCGGGCCCGCCGGGGTCCGGCCACAGCCCACGCGTCTGTCTGGCCGATAGCCCGCCCATGAACGAGCCCGCGTCTGCGTCCGAAAACCCGTCCAACCCCGCGACCCCGCTGCCGCAGCTCGCGGTCCGCAGCGCCGTGGGCGGGTCGCTTATGGGCCTGGCCAACCTGGTGCCCGGCATCAGTGGCGGCACCATGCTGCTGGCCGCCGGGGTCTACCCCCGCTTCATCGCGGCCATCGGCGAGGTCAGCCGCTTCAAGCTCCGCCGGCCGTCGCTCGTGGTGCTGGGCGTGGTGGTGGCCGCCGCGCTGGCGTCCATCGTGCTGCTGGCCGGACCGGTGAAAGAGCTGGTGGTAAATCACCGCTGGGTCATGTACAGCCTGTTCATCGGGCTGACGCTGGGCGGCGTGCCGGTGGTGTGGCGGCTCATCCGTGCCCGCGACGTGGACAGCGACGGCGTGGCCGACGCGCCGGATGCCGCGGGCGACCGCACGCCCGCGTCGGTGTGGATCGGCGCCGCCGCGGGCTTCGTGGGCATGGCCGCGTTGGCGCTCTGGCAGACGTCCGGCGGCGGGGGCGACGTGCAGCGTGACGGATTCCTGATGCTCTTTCTCGCCGGCGTGGCCGGCGCGTCGGCCATGATTCTCCCGGGGGTCAGCGGCGGCTACCTGCTGCTGGTCTTGGGGGTCTACGTCCCCATCCTGTCGGGCATCAGTGTCTTCAAGGAGGCGATCAAGGCCAAGGACGTCGCGGCCATCACCGACGTGGGCCTGCACGTCATCCTGCCCGTGGGGCTGGGCGTGGTCATCGGCGTGGTGGTGGTCAGCAACGTGCTGGCGTGGCTGCTGAATCGCTACCGCCGCGCGACCCTCGGGGTGCTGCTGGGGCTGCTGGTGGGCGCGGTGGTGGGGCTCTGGCCCTTCCAGGCGCCGGTCGATGCCGAGGCGGGCATGAGCCTCAAGGGGCAGACGCTGGTCGAAGGCACGGACGAAGACACCGGCGAACCCGCGCTGGTCTACGACGCCACCGGCAAGACGCTGGAGGCCGAGGACCTGCCCACCGCCTTCTTCCGCCCGGCCGGCTTCCAGATCGGCGGGGCGGTGATGCTGCTGGGCGTCGGGCTGGGCGTCACGCTGCTGATCGACCGCCTGGGGCGGGAGCGGGCGTAGCCCGCAAAGCGCAAAGTGAAAAGCGGGCTTGTTCGAGTGCGGCCGTTGGCCGCATGGGCAAATCGGAGGCCCGCGGCCGTTGAGGTGAGGGGCGGTGACCCAAATGCGCGTCTCCGGTCTCGTGGTACCCGCTTGCGTCTGATTTTCACTTTTCACTTTGCGCGTTGCGCTTTCGCCGCCCATCGCGGCGTTATGCTGCCATCCCCTGGATCACACCCCCGGAACCCGAACCATGAACATCCTCGTCACCGGCGGCGCCGGCTACATCGGATCCCACGCCGTTCAGCGGCTGCTCGTCGACGGCCACACCGTCGTCGTGCTCGACAACCTCTGCCGCGGCCACCGTGAAGCCGTGCCCGACGGCGTGCCGCTGGTCGAGGCCGGCCTGCTCGACGGCGAAGTGATCGAGCAGACCCTGCGTGACCACGCCATCGACGCGGTGATGAACTTCGCCGCGCTCACCTACGTGGGCGAGTCGGTGGAGCAGCCGCTGAGCTACTACGAAAACAACGTCGCCGGCGTGCTGAGCCTGCTGCAGGCCATGGAGCGGGCCGGCGTCAAGACCATCGTGCACTCGTCCACCGCCGCGACCTACGGCGAACCGACCACCATGCCGATCGTCGAGGACACGCCCCAGGCGCCCATCAACCCCTACGGCCAGAGCAAGCTCATGGTCGAGCACATGCTGCGCGACTACGCCGCGGCCCACGACGACTTCGCCTTCGCGATCCTGCGCTACTTCAACGTCGCGGGCAGCGACCCCGAAACGCGCATCGGCGAGGACCATGACCCCGAAACGCACATCATTCCCGTGCTGCTGCAGGCCGCTCAAGGCAAGCGCGAGAAGGCGTACATCTTCGGCGACGACTACGACACCCCCGACGGCACGTGCATCCGCGACTACGTGCACGTGGTCGATCTGGTCGATGCCCACGCCGTGGTGCTGGCCGCGCTGAAGCCCGGCGACCAGCGCGTCTACTGCCTGGGCATCGGCAACGGCATGAGCGTGAAGGAGATTGTCGACGCCGTGAAGAAGGTGACCGGCGTGAACTTCACCGTCGAGATCGCCGACCGCCGCCCCGGCGACCCGCCCAGCCTGTACGCCGACCCGGCGAAGATCAAGCAGGAACTGGGCTGGAGCGCAAAGTTCACCGACACCGAGACGATGGTGGCCGACGCCTGGCGGTGGTTCCAGCGCCATCCGGACGGTTACGCCGGGCGGGGTGCAGGCTGAGCCTGAAGGCGACAAGCAACCGCCTCCGGCGGGACTTCGAACACGGACGGGACGTCCGTGCCACCGGGTCATCCCACGGCGTCGCGCCGCGGTGAGATCAGAAAGCCTTCACCCCGGCCCACGGGCCGCTTGGCTTCCCCTCCGTTTGACACCCCACCCCCGCGCGGTACCTTTTCCGCCCGACGCTCTTTGAGCGTGCTGCCGGCCAGGTAGCTCAGTTGGTAGAGCACGGCATTGAAGATGCCGGTGTCCCCGGTTCAAGTCCGGGTCTGGCCATTTATGGCGTCTCGCGGACGCCTTTCCACGCAACGAGCCCCGGTGCGACCCCCGAGCGGGTCGCACCGGGGCTCGTTGCGTGAAGGGGAGCCCACTCAACAGCCGGCCGGCCGCGGTGGGCTGCCGCATCGCCGAGCGCTTCGGGTCGTGGTCCTCGACCCCGGCCCGGCCCCCCAAAGCACGCGAATGTCGCCGCAAGGCGACGTGGCTGACGGGCCGCCGCAGGTCGCGCGGAGGCCACTTGCCCGCAGGGCGGGGATCGTTACACTGTGCGGCTCGCCGCTCCGCGGCCACCCCGGTTGGGCCACCGCGCTTCACCGGCCGACAACCCCCTTCGAGCACGTCCAGAGCCCGACCATGGCCAAGAAAGAAATCACCTCGGTTTTCAAGATCCAGGCCCCCGGCGGATCGGCCACCCCGGCCCCGCCCATCGGCCCCGCGCTGGGTCAGCACGGCGTGAACCCCGGCCAGTTCATCCAGCAGTTCAACGCCGCGACGGCCGCGCTCCGCGGCAAGGTCGTGGGCTGCGTCATCACGGTCTACAAGGACCGCACCTTCGAGTTCGAGGTCAAGGCGCCCCCCGTGGCCGTCATGATTAAAGACGCCGCGGGCGTGGAAAAGGGCTCGGGCGTGCCACACAAGGAGAAGGTTGGCTCGCTGACCCTCGACCAGGTCAAGGCGATCGTGGTCGAAAAGGGTGCGGAGCTCTCGGGACACACCGAAGAAGCCAACTGCCGCATCGTGGCGGGCACCGCCCGCTCGATGGGCATCACCGTCGAGGGCATGTAAGCCTCTTCTTCGCGGTGGCCGCCGGCCGCCGCCTCTCATGGGCCAACCACGGGCCCGTAACCGTGGTAGACGCGCTGGCGGCGGCGGGACCTCCCCCCCCCGAGCGGTGTGTCGAAAGGACCGAACGATGGCAAGCAACAAGCCGGGCAAGCGCTACACCGCCGACGCGCGGGTGGCCAACGATGACAAGCTCCCCCTCGCCCAGGCCGTCGAGCGGCTCAAGGGCTTCCGCGAAACCAAGTTCGACCAGACGGTCGATCTGGTGATGCACCTGGGCATCGACCCCAAACAGGCCGACCAGATGCTCCGCGGCTCGATCAGCCTGCCCCACGGCATCGGCGGCGAGCAGAAGAAGGTCATCGCATTCTGTGCTCCCGAGAAGGTCGATGACGCCAAGGCCGCCGGCGCCATCGAGGCCGGCGGCGAAGAACTGGTCAAGAAGATCGAAGACGGCTGGATGGACTTCGACGTCGCCATCGCCGAGCCGGCGATGATGCGGGTCGTCTCGAAGCTGGGCAAGGCGTTGGGCCCCAAGGGCCTGATGCCCAGTCCCAAGAGCGGCACCGTGGATCCCAAGGTTGCCGAGGCCGTCAAGGCCTTCGCCGCGGGCAAGGTCGAGTACCGCAACGACGCGGGCGGCAACATTCACTGCCCCGTCGGTAAGCACAGCTTCAGCGCCGAGCAGCTGGTCGAAAACGCCCAGGCGATGATCGACCACGTCGTGAAGAGCAAGCCCGCCTCGTCCAAGGGGCAGTATGTGAAGGGCGCGGCCATCAGCGCCACCATGACCCCCAGCGTGCTGCTGGAAGTCTGAGTCGGATTGCTCACAAACGCCTCTATCCGCCCAAACCCGACCCCACCGACCCGTGGCTCGATCACGGGTCCCCTGACCTAAAAGAAGCCTCATCATGAGCAAGACCGTCAAGAACCTGATCGCCAAGGCCTACGAAGACGAGTTCGAAGGCGTCAACGGCGCCATCGTCATCGACGTCCGCGGCGTGGACAGCACCGGCACCAACGCGATCCGCAGCGCCTTCGCCCAGAAGTCGGTGAAGGTCCGGGTGATCAAGAACAGCCTGGCCCACAAGGTCTTCGCCGGCGGCGACCTCGAAGCCCTGAATGAATACATCGATGGTCCCGCGGCCATGGTGTACCCCACCACCGAAGAGACTTCGGTGGTCGGCGTGGCCCGCGACCTGATCGACTGGGTCAAGAAGATCAAGGCGCTTGAAGTGAAGGGCGCCGTCATGGACGGCATGGCCTTCGGCCCCGACGAGATCAAGAAGCTCTCCGAGTTCCCGACCAAGGAAGAGGCGCAGGCCAAGCTTGTGCAGATCGTGCTGACCCCGGCTCAGAACCTGGTGGGCGCGGTGGTCTCGCCGGGCCGCAACCTGGCCGGCATCGTGAAGACGATCCAGGAGAAGCTGGAAGCCGGCGAGGCGATCGCGAAGGCGTGACCGGCCCCCCGCGGCGGGGCGACCCGCCGCAACCCAATGACTTGTTTTTAAAGACGTTTCTGACTGGCCCCCCGGGGTTAAATCGCCGGCGTTCGGCGACCTATCGGAGACTCAACTGTTTGGAGCATCGATATGGCAGAAGCAGCGATTTCGGAACTGGGCGACAAGCTCGTCGGGCTCACCCTGAAGGAAGCGGTTGACCTGGCCGACTATCTGAAGGAAACCTACAACATCGAGCCCGCCGCCGGCGGCGCGGTGATGATGGCCGGCCCCGCCGGCGGCGGCGAAGAAGCCGAAGAGAAGACCGAGTTCGACGTGGTCCTCAAGGCCGCCGGCGACAAGAAGATTCAGGTCATCAAGGCCGTGCGCGAAGCCACCGGCCTGGGCCTGAAGGAAGCCAAGGACATCGTCGACGGCGCCCCCAAGAACATCAAGGAAGGCATCGCAAAGGACGAGGCCGATGCCCTGGCCGAGAAGCTCAAGGAAGCCGGCGCCGAGGTCGAGGTCAAGTAAGGCTGCTACGGAGGTCGGAGGGCGGGCGGGCCGAGGGGCCTGCTACGCCTTCCGCTCGCCGCGTCGCTCGCCTGCGGGGGCCCCGCTCTTCGTAAGTTGGGCGGCCGACCTTCGGCTCGCTCCTTGCGAGCGAAAGGCTCGCGACGGCCCCTCGACCCGCCCGCCCTCCGACCTCCTTCGCGGGGTGCACTCCTTTTGGGGGTGGCTTGGGTGGCCGACAGAAATGGAACCGCATCGGCTTGGGCCGGTGCGGTTTTTTTTGTTTTATATGGCGGTTGCCGTTCGGCAATCCTGGCGGGCTGCCGGGGGCGTTGGGTTAGAATGGTGCCATGAACTCCTTGGCCGGAAAAGTTCTGTACGCGTCGCCGTCGTTGAGCGACCCGAACTTTGCGCGGTCGGTGGTGCTGCTGGTGCAGCACACCCGCATGAGCGACGGGGACGCGGCGGAGGCGGAGCTGTGGACGCCCGGGGGCGGGGCGGACGGGGTGCCGGGGGCGCTGGGGCTGATCCTGAACCGGGGCAGCGGGGCGCGGGTGGCGGACGTGCTGGCCTCGGCCGAGGACCTGAACCCCAAGTCGGTGGCGTGTGGGGTGGACGCGGAGCTGTTCCATGGGGGGCCGTGCGAGGGGCCGCTGATGGTGCTGCACGGCGGGGTGCCGGACCCGGACCGGGACGAGATGTCGGTTCTGGAGGGGGTGACGTTTTCGAGCGACCGTGACGCGATCCGGCCGGTGCTGGCGGGCGCGGTGCGGCCGGCCCGCTTTTTCGCGGGCTATGCGGGCTGGGGGCCGGGGCAGCTGGAGGCCGAGCTGGAGGCCGGGGCGTGGGTGGTGGGCACGCTGGACGCCGAGGTGCTCTTCGACCCGGCGGTCGACCCGTGGGCGCGGCTGCTGGGCGGCTCGTCCGGCGGGGGGGGCGGCTCGGTGCTGGACGGGGTACACCCGGACATCCTGCCCGAAGACCCGTCGCAGAACTGACCACGCGGCTGCGGGCCGCCACGAGCGACCACGGGCGACCGCGGGCGACCACGGGCGGCCACGGCTGGAGCGCCATCCGCTAACCTCGCCGGCGTGAATCCGCCGCCCCCATCGAAACCCGATCCCCTTCCAATGACCGCCGACGCGGTGAACCGTGGCATCGCGGCCGGTCTGCACCGCGGGGCCCAGGTCAGCGTGTGGAGTGAGCCCGCGGGGCCGCTCGACGTCGCGTACGGAGCGGCGCGGGAGGGCGTGCCCATGACGCCGGACACGTCGGTCCTGTGGCTCAGTTCGGGCAAGCCGCTGCTGGCGGTGGCCGTGGCGCAGCAGGTCGCGGCGGGGCGGCTGGCCTTCGACGACGCGGTGTCGGACTTCGTGCCGGAGTTTGCCGCGAACGGCAAGGAAGAAGTCACCGTGGAGCAGGTGCTGACCCACACCGGCGGATTCCGCTCGGTGGCGTTCGACTACCCGGCGATGGGATGGGACGACGCGGTGGCGGCGGTTTGCCGGGCGCGGCTGGAAACCGGCTGGGTGCCCGGGGAAACCGCGGGCTATCACCCCCACAGCGGGTGGAACATCCTGGGCCGGGTGGTCGAGGTCTGCACCGGCGAGCCGCTGGGGGCGACGCTGCGGGAGGCCGTCGCGCAGCCGCTGGGTATGACCGACACCTGGGTCGGACTGCCCTCCGCGGAACACGCACGGCTCCTGGCCGGCGGGCGGCTGGCGGCCGTCGAGAACACCGCGGGATCGACGCCACGGCCCACCGGGATGGACGAGGCGGCGTGGGCCACGGGCGTGCGACCCGGTGGCAACACCTGGGGGCCGGCCCGCGACCTGGCCCGCTTCTACCGGGCGGTGCTGGGCGGCGGCGCGATCAACGAAGCCCGCGTCGTGCCGGCGCCGATTGTCGCGCAGTTGACCGAACGCGTTCGCCGCGACACGACCGACCGCACCTTCCGCGCGGCCATGGACTGGGGCCGCGGGTTCATGGTGAACAACCGCCGGCACGACGCGGCGAACGCGGCGACCCACGGCGACGCGGGCACGCCGTACAACTTCGGTCCGCACGCGGGTGACGACGCGATCGGGCACGGCGGCAACCAGTCCAGCGTGGGCTTTGCGGACCCGACGCACGGTCTGGCAGTCGCGGTGGTCTTCAACGGGATGTGCGGCGAGCCGAAGCACCAGCAGCGGATGGCCGGGGTACTCGACGCGCTGTACCGGGACCTGGGCTTCGCGGCGGCGGGCTGACCACGCAAGACGCCGGTGGCGCGGGACCTTGGGGCCGCCCCGGTCCCTCAGATCACCGCAGACCGCGGGAGGTCCACCCGTGTCCGGCGTTGCCTATTTTGACACGTCAAGCCGCGCTGTGCTTGCTGAGGGCCGGTCCACGATCGCAGGACGGCGGGTCGATCAGGTCGATCCCGAGGGCGTTCTTCGGAAATCGCTGAACGGGGTTTACTCAAAGTTCTGGGTCCGCTAACCTCTCGACCCCTGACTGCGATGGCTATTCCCCGGCCGGTATCGCTGCCCAGCACTCATCACCGAGCGGCTTAGCCGGGCCGAGCTGACGCTCGCCTCGCAAGCCCACCCCATCGCCTTGGAGAAAGCCTCGATGCGTCAACGCCGACCCGCCGCCGTCACTGCCGGTCCCCACATGGAAGCGCTCGAGAAGCGTGAGCTCTTCTCGGGCACGTCGCTCTCGATCCTGGCGCTGGGCGACTCGATCACCTACGGCGTGGGCAACGAGAACCAGAACTACCGCAAGCACCTGGCCGACCGGTTGAACGCCTCGGGCGTCGGGCACGACTTCGTGGGCACCCGCAACTCGGGCCCGGGCGACAACCAGCACTTCGGCGTGCCCGGGGCGCGGGCGGCGGTGGACTATACCGGCAGCCGCGGCGACTTCCGGCCGTCGCTGGCCAGCAGCCTGCGGCAGGGCCAGGTGCTGCGGGGCGGCGAGCGCCCAGACGTGGTGCTGCTGCACATCGGCACCAACACGATCTCGGATTCCGTGGGCAGCGCGAACACGGCGGTGTCGGAACTCCGGACCCTGCTCAACGAGCTGGCCAGCCAGTACCGCCGCGGCGCGCTGGACGCGGACGTGCGGGTCATCGTGTCGAAGATCATCCCCGGCGGGCGGGGTGCCAACGGCAGCGTGAGTGCGGCGCAGGTCCGCAACACGGACCTCTACAACCGGCAGATCCCCGGCGTGGTGAGCAGCCTGAGCGACCGCGGCTTTGCCGGCCGCGTCACGGTCGTCGACGCCTTCGCCGCGCGGGCCGACCGCGTGGGGCTGTCGTCGGCCGAGCGGGAACGGGCCGACACCGACGGCGACCCCTATGTCGACTGGTTCACCGGGATCAACGAGTCAGGACCCGGCAACGTGTCGGGTGGCAACGCGGCGCTGATGCGTGCCGGAGACTGGCTGCACCCCACCGGGCTGGGCTACGAGGTGCTGGGGGGCGTGTTTTTCGCCGGGCTGCAGCAGAGCGGTGCCCTGAGTGATACCCGCCCGACCCCGACCCCGACCCCGACCCCGACCCCGACCCCGTCGCCCACCCCCTCGCCGACACCTTCCCCCACGCCAGCGCCCGCGGCGGGCGCCACGCTGACCACCGGCGACTTCGATGGCGACGGTGATCAGGACCGACTGGTGCGGGACGGCGGCGGCAACACCCGGATCGAGCTGGTTCAGAACGGACGCGTCAGCCGCAGCGGCGCGGGTTGGCGGGTGGCCTCGGACTGGACCGCCGACGGATCGCGTGACCTCAATGGCGACGGGCGCTCGGACATTCGCTGGGTGGATGGTCAGGGCAAGTCGGGCGTGTGGACGATGAACGGCACCGCCTTCGTGTCGGGGCCGGCGGTGAGCGGGTCGCCGGTTTCCACGCCCACGAACGCGGCCGGCCCGGTACCCGCGGGGTACAGGCTGCTGGCGTCGGCCGACTTCGACGGCGACGGCGACCGCGACCGCGTGCTCCTCGCCGAGAACGGCAGCCACCGCACCCTGGTGCAGGTGCTCAGCGGCAGCGGCGCGGTGCAGAGTTCACGCGACGGGTGGCAGATGGCCTCGTCGTGGAGGGTCGACGCCTCCCGCGACCTCAACGGCGACCGACGCTTCGACCTGGTCTGGCGCAATTCCGACGGTCGGGCGTTTACGTGGTTCATGAACGGCACGGGCTTCACGAGCGTCCGCGGCACGGCGGGCACGGCCACGCCGTCTCCGGCCTCCGCCCCGGCCACGCCCGCGGGGCTGCGGGTCGTGGGCACGGGTGACTTCGACGGCGACGGCGACACGGACCGGCTCCTCCGCGGGTCGGGGGCCGATACCCGCACCCGCATCGAGTTGCTGCAGAACGGCCGGGTGGTGCAGGGCGTCAGTGGCTGGAACATGTCCCGCGAGTGGACCGTTGACACGTCGCGTGACCTGAACGGCGACCGCCGAACCGACGTGCAGTGGCGAACCCCCGGTGGTCGCACGCTGATTTGGTTCATGAACGGCTCGTCGTTCGTGCGGTAAGGCGGGCGAGACGGCCTGGCGTCACCCGCGGTTGCCACAGAGCCGGAACCTGCCTGAACCCGCCGGTGCCTGCTCGACTGTTGCGGGTGTTGCCCCCGGCGGCCTCCGTGGGCCCCGCGGCAGCCCGCAGGCGTCCCGTCGGCCGCGTCCAGCAGACGCGGGACCCGGAACTTCGACTCGAAACCGATGCGCGCAGGTGCTTGGAAGGGCTCGCTTGCGGCGCGGCGGGTCCGCCGAGCCTCGACACACCCTGCGCAGAACACGTCGATCGCGGTGCTTCTTGCAGGGTGAGACGGGGGCGGTCGGCCCCGCCGTGCCGCGGGGCTGCCCCGGTCAGGTCGCAGGGTGCGTGAGCGACGCGTGCGGGTCCCCGTTGCCGCCGCTCGCCGCGCGGCGGTGTGGCCGGCGGCCCGCGTGGTAGCCCTCGCGGCCCGGCCCGTAGAAGATCGCGCCGATCAGGCACGCCAGGCCGATGGCCAGCACCGCGGGGCGCCCCGGCCCGGTGGCCACGCGGATCAGCCGGTTGTCAGGTGGGGCGTAGGCCGGCAGGTCGCGGCCGATCACCGGCTGCGGCACGGCCAGCCAGGCGCCGACATCCGCCGTGCCCGCCGACGCGGGCTCGCTCAGCCGCACGGCGTGCTTGCCGGCCAGTCCCAGATTCAGGTGGGTGAGCGCCAGACGTTCCAGCAGCACCGGATCGTCGGCCCGCAGGGCGGCGGCGAAGGTCTCGTAGTTGGACCGCTGGCGGGCCAGGGCGTCGGCTTGAGCGCGCATCACACCCAGACGCCACGTGGCCTCGTGCTGGTCCAGCCACGCCGGGGTCAGCACCACCACCGCCAGCAAGGCCGTCCCGGCGACGGTGAACAGCCAGCCGGGGAGGGCGTCGATGGACTTTGCGGCGGTGCGCGGCATGGTGATGTCATCGGTTGTCGGCGGTTCATGGGGTCAAAAGCGGCGTTCGTGATGCGTGATGCGTGATCCGTGAGGCGATCAGAAGCTCGGATCGCTTTTTGCATCACGCACCACGGATCACGATTAAGATCCCCGACCCATGGACGCCGCCACCGCCCCCAAGCTTGATCCCCCCCGAGAACCGGACGGCGGGGGGCCAAGCGTCTACCTGGAAACCTTCGGCTGCCAGATGAACGTGCTGGACAGCCAGCTGGTGGTGGGCCAATTGCGGGGCCTGGGCTACCGCTTCACCGACGACTGGAAGTCGGCGGACGTGGTGCTCTATAACACCTGCAGCGTGCGCGAGGTGGCCGAGAACAAGGTCTGGTCGCGCATCGGCAAGGTGGGCAAGCACAAGGCCGACGTGGCACCGGGCATGGTGCTGGGCGTGATCGGCTGCATGGCCGAACGCGACGGCGAAGACCTGATGCGCCGCCACCCGCAGGTGGACCTGATGTGCGGACCCGGCGAGCTGGACAAGCTGCCGATGCTGATCGACAACCAGGTCAAGACCGCGCTGTCGCAAGCCGAGTCCAGCGGCGGCGGCGCAGCCCGGCCGCTGAGCGAGCGGGCCGCGCTACAGGGCGGCAGCAGCCGGCGCAGCACCACCTTGGCGGCGGCGGAAGACCGGCTCGAACTGGTCGATCTCTCGCGCGCCTTCAGTGCTGACGACACGGGCGCCGGCGGCCGCTCGGCCTACGTCCGCATCACCCGCGGGTGCAACAAGCGGTGCACCTACTGCGTGGTGCCGCACACCCGCGGGGCCGAGGTGCACCGTCCGCCCGACCACATTGTCGAAGAATGCCGCAAGCTGGTCGCCGCCGGCGTGATCGAGATCACGCTCCTGGGCCAGACGGTCAACCACTACCACTACGACGCGGCGGCCGCGGTCGAGGTGGCGGGCGTCACCCAGCCGCAGGTGGGCACGGTCATCCACCCCAACGCCGGCACCGGCGGGCCGAGTCCGGTGTTCAACGACACCACGGTCAGCTTCGCGGACCTGCTGCGTCGCATCCACGACGAGCTGCCCGGGTTGAAACGCCTGCGGTTCATCACCAGCTTCCCCCGCGACTTCGGCGACGACATTCTGGAGACCATCCGCGACTGCGCGCGGATCTGCCGCTACCTGCACCTGCCCGTGCAGAGCGGCAGCGACCGGGTGCTGGCCAGGATGAACCGCGGCTACCGCGTGGCCGAGTACCGCGACCTGATCGAGCGTGTGCGGCGCATCCTGCCCGACGCGACGATCGCCACCGACATCATCTGCGGCTTCCCGGGCGAAACCGAAGACGACCACCGCAAGACCGCCGGGCTGCTGGAATGGGGCAGGTTCAAGAACAGCTTTATCTTCAAGTACTCGCCGCGGCCCGGAACGATCGCGTTTGACCGGCTGACCGACGATATCCCCAACGAAACGAAGAAGCGGCGCAACAACGAGCTGATCGGCATCCAGAACCGCATCTCGGCCGAGGTGCACGCCGCCTGCGTCGGGCAGACCTTCGAGGTTTTTGTCGAGGGCGTGTCGCGCCGCACGGCGAAGACGGCCGAAGGTGCCGCGCCGGGTTCGGCGTCGGTTTCGCTGGGCTGGGAACAGGATCGCGAGGTCACCCAGCTGTCGGGCCGCACCGGCGGCGACCTGATCGCGGTCTTCGACGGCGCCCCGGCGCTGATCGGCACGCTGGCGACGGTGCGGGTCACCGCGGCCGGCGGGCTGGTGCTGCAGGCCGAGCGGGTCTGAAACAAGCCCCCGGCGTCGTGGGCATCCGGCGACCTCTCACCGGGCGTGGGCTACACGTCGGTGGGGGTGCTCGTTAGGTCCTCAGCGCAAAGTATGGGCGCGATCGCGTCCGCGAGCTGGGCGTCGGTGAGGCGGTCGTAGTCTCCCCGGGCAATCTTCTCCCGGACGTCGCACACGCGGTCCCACCGGACCGGGGCGGTCTGCGGCGGGGCATCGGTCTGCAGGGGCTGATAGGTCATCCGGAGTCCTTTCCGAAAAGGGTCGGCCGGTTCGGCCGATGACCCATTCTCGCCGGACGAGCCCAGATCCCCAATAAGTGGACTCCCGAGGTTTACTCGGGTTTTTCCCGAGAGGCCGTCGCCGCATGGACGCGTCGCGCCTCCATTCCCCGGGGGTTGAGGCCGGTCGGACGCTCGACACGCGTTAGCCGTCTGGAGATCCGGGGTCCGGCAGTTCGGTCGCGGCGGGTACCGCGTCCGGCGAATCCGCCGGCGATACCGCGGGCCCGGGCGTTGGCGCGGGCACCGGACCGGACCCGCGGTTGCGCTTCTTGCGTTTCGCCAGCCACTCGGCGTACAGCTCGCTCTCGGGCGGCATCACACGGCCCGACATCCACAGGCCGCCGTATTCGTAGTGCGGGTTGTCGATGCAGCGGTCGGCCCAGCAGATGTCGCAGATGAAATTCCACTGCTTGCGGTAGGTGATCTTCACCCGGTGGATGGTGACGTGCGGGGTGTAGCAGGCCACGCACTCCTTCGTGCGGACCTTGCGTTTCTTCTTCTTTTTCCGCTGCGGCGTGGCGCTGGCCGGAGCCGCTGACGGGGCCCCGGACTTCGCGGGCGGTCCTTTTCGCGCCTGATCGTTCGAACCGCCGGGCTTCCGCGGCGTGCGGTCGTCGCGTGGCCGGGTCGGGCCGGCGTCATTCGGGGCCGGCGCCGCGCCCCGCGGGTCGGTCAGACGCCCCGGCCGGTGCCCGCGGGCCGGGCGAACCGCGGCGCTGTCGCCCGCCGACCCGGCGTTGACCGGCGGCGGCTTGGGCCGGTTGCGGCGGACCGGCGGGCGCTTCTTCGGTACGGGGATGCCACCGCCGGTTCCACCGCCCGACCCACCGCCCGACCCACCGCCTGACCCCGCGGGCGCTTCCGACGGACGCGGCGCCGGCGCCGAACCTGCGGCGGAAGGGCCGCTCTGAGCTTCCTGGCCGCCGGACGCGTTCTGCGGGTTCTTCTTACGCCGCCGCCGGCGACGTTTGGGCTTGCTGTCGCGGCCCCCGCCGGCGTCGCCGGAGCTTCCCTGGGGTGCGGGCGGGGGGTCGGGTTGGCCGGATTGCGGTTCGCTCACGCCGAGATTTTACGCGGATTGCCGGGGGCCCGTGGGAACGCGTACGCACGCCGCCAACGCGTACCCTTTACCCACCATGCACCTCGACGGACACCTCGACATCGCCATGAACGCGCTGGGCTGCGAGCGTGACCCGTCGCTCGCCGTCGACGCGATCCGCGCCCGCGAGGCCGATCCCCGGCCCGCCGACGGCCGCAACACCTGCACCACCAGCCTGCCCGAGATGCGGGCGGCGGGCTTTGGCGCCTGCGTCACCACGCTGCTCGCCCGGGCCAAGCCGTGGGTAAAGCCCGGCCGCGTCACCCGCCGCGCCGTGGGCGACTGGCCCACGCAGGACATGGCCCACGCCCAGGCCGCGGGTCAGCTGGCTTACTACCGCCGGCTCGAGGCGCGGGGGCAGGTCCGGGTGATCGAGACGGCCGCCGCGTTGCAGGAGCACGCCGCCGCCTGGGACGCCGATTCCAACGGCACCCCGGTCGGGCTGATCCTGACCTTCGAGTGCGCTGACCCGGTGACCGAGCCCGCCGAGCTGGCGTGGTGGCACGCCCGCGGCGTGCGCACGCTGATGCTCACGCACTTCGGTCAGGGCCACTACGCCGCGGGCAATCCTTCCGACGACGAGGCCAACGACCACGACGTCGACGGCCCCGTCACCCCCCGCGGCCGCGAACTGCTGCGCGAGATGGAACGCCTCGGCATGCCGCTCGACCTCACCCACCTCAGCGACACCAGCCTGCGCGACGCGCTCGATCACTTCGGCGGCCGCGTCTACTCCAGCCACAGCAACTGCCGCGCGCTCGCTCCGCGCCAGCGCCAGCTCACCGACGGCGTGATCCGCACGATCGCCGAGCGCGACGGCGTGATCGGCGTGGTCACCTACTTCGGCTTCATCCAGCGTGAGGACTACGCCGGCTGCTACCCGTCGCCGAGCGACGGCGTGCCCACGCACCACGTCACCCTCGACCACCTGGTCGACCACATCGACCACGTCTGCCAGCTGACCGGCGACCGCCGCCACGTCGCGCTGGGGTCCGACCTGGACGGCGGCTACGGCGCCGAGGAGTGCCCCCACGGCCTGGACCGCCACTGCGACGTGCTGAAGCTCGGCGAGATCCTGAACCGGCGCGGGTTCAGCGATGACGATGTCGAAGCGTTTTTCGGCGGGAACTGGCTGAGGTTTTTTGGCGAGGTATTGCCCTGAGAGATTGGGTTGGGTCGTGGTTTTCGCGTTCAAGTCGGTTGTCGCGAAGGGCACGAAGAGCGCGAAGAACGCAAAGGAAAACCAGAAGGCATTCGATCCGGGTTGTTTGCCTTGCTTCGCGTGCTTCGCGCTCTTTGCGTGCTTCGCGAAACCTGCCTTGACGCGAAAGAATACTCGCGCCGCGTCCGCTACGCCAACCTTTCGGTCTCCGCGGCCGGGAAACTCACGTCGATCCACTCCGCGTTTTCGGTCACGCGAAAGCGGGCGTCGAGGTTCGGCGGCAGCAGCACGGTGTCGCCGGCCGAACACGTCACGTCCTCGTCTCCGGCGCAGACCGCGACCGATCCGGCGGTGACCATCCACACCGTGGGCTGGTCGGCTCCGGCGGCGCCGGAGAATCCGGCATCGGCGGTCGTCCGGTCCAGTCGGAAGTGCTCGCAGGACACCAGCCGAGTGAGGTGGTCGTTGACGCGCAGGTTCAACTCGAACGCCGACACGTTCGGCGGACCGAAGTCGATGCAGGCCAGCGCCGGCTCGATGTGCAGCTCTCGCTCGGTCCGGCCCCAGTCGTACACGCGGTAGGTGGTGTCGCTGGGGGTCTGCACCTCGGCGACGAGGATGCCGCCGCCGAGCGCGTGGCAGGTACCCGAGGGCAGGTAGTGGCAGTCGCCGGGCGCTACCGGGACCTCGATCATGAGCGGGACGACCGCGTCGTCGGTATGGGTATCGAGTGCGGCGCGGAGCTGGTCGGGGGTGACGCCCTCGCGGATACCTTTGTAGATGGCGGCGCCGGGCTGGCAGTCGACGATGTACCAGGCCTCGCTTTTGAGGAAGGCGTCGGGGTGAGCAGCGGCGTAGGCACAGCTGGGATGCACCTGCACCGAGAGGCTGGCCGAGGCGTCGAGGTACTTGAGCAGGATGGGGAAGCCGCCGGTGCCGGTCAGTGGCAGGTCGCCGCGGAGTTTCGGGCCGTAGGCGTCGAGCAGCTGTGCGAGCGTCTGGCCGGCGAGGGGGCCGTTGGCCACGGCGGAGCGCTCGGCCCCGCCGCCACCGCCGCTGGCCGAGGTGGTGGCGAGGTCGACCAGCTCCCATGACTCGCCGATGGGGGTTTCGGCGTCGCCGGGGAGGTCGCGTCCGAGGGTTTCGAGGGCGCGACCTCCCCAGACTTTTTCTTTGTAGACAGGGGCGAACTTGAGGGGGTAGAGCGGCGTGGCGGTGTGCTTCATGGCCGCGTCAGCATACCGGCCCCGTCTGCCCCGGCAGTCGGCCCGGGCGCCCTCTAAACTGCCCGCATGATCCATCGCCGCTCCACCCGCCAGGTCGCCCTGGGCGACAACCGCACCGGCATCGTCCGCATCGGCGGCGACGCGCCGGTGTCGGTTCAGACGATGACGTCGGGTTACACCTACGACGTGGACGCGTGTGTGGCCGAGATCAACCGCATGGCGGCGGCGGGGGCGGACATCGTGCGGGTGGCGGTGCCCAACAAAAAGGACACCGCGGCACTCAAGGACATCCTGCCGCAGGTGCGGGTGCCCATCGTGGCAGACGTGCACTTCCACTTCGGCCGGGCCCTCGAATCGGTCGAGGCGGGGGTGCACAAGATCCGCCTGAACCCCGGAAACATCAGCGACCGCAAGCAGGTCGAAGACGTGATCGCGGCGTGCAAGGAGAAGTCGTTGCCCATCCGCATCGGGGTAAACGAGGGCTCGATCATCGAGCGGAAGGACAAGCAGAAGCGGCTGAAAGAGCTTGGCGGCGTCTTCGGCGACGACACCCACGGGCACTTTTTGGCGATCATGATCGCCAAGCTGGAAGAGTACCTGGACATTTTCTATGAGAACGACTTCTACGACCTGACCATCAGCGCCAAGAGCCCGGACCCGCAGCTGGTGATCCGGGCGTACACCGAGATCAGCAAACGCTTCGACCACCCGCTGCACCTGGGCGTGACGCACGCGGGCCCGAAAGAGACCGGCACCATCCGCAGCGTGGTGCCGCTGGGGCACCTCTTAGCTAACGGGATCGGCGATACGGTACGCATCAGCTACGCGAACGACCCGGTGTATGAGGTGGAGGACGCGCTGGAGATGCTGTACTGCCTGGGCCTGCGCGAACGCAAGGGCGTGGACCTGATCGCGTGCCCGACGTGCGGGCGGATCGAGGTGGACCTGTTCACCCTGGTGCAGGACGTGCGCAAGACCCTTGCCGACAAGATCGCGTTGCCGATCAAGGTGGCGGTGATGGGCTGCATCGTGAACGGTCCGGGCGAGGCCGAGGGGGCGGACGTGGCGGTGTTCGCGGGCAAGCAGCGCGGGATCATCTACGTGCAGGGCGAGAAGGTGGCAACCGTGCCCGAGGCGGAGATCCTGAACGCGCTGCTGAAGCACTGCCAGGATTTTGAAGCACGGGTGATTGCGGGCGAGGCGAAGCTGGGCGAGAAGGTGGTGGACATCGTGCCGCCCGACCCGATCGGCGAGCTGGGCAGCGGACTCGGCAAGATCGCGGCGGGCGACGTCACCCAGGTGACGGTGGGTGGCCGCGGGGGCTGAGGGCCGCGTCCGGGGGTGCGTGAGGTTCCGGTGAGGGGCCGGTCGGGCGGGGTCCGAACGCGTAGCATCGGGACATGCCTGCTCCCCTGACCCGCCGTCGCTTTCTCCGTTCCGCCGCCGCGGCCTCTGCGGCTTTCACAGGCCTCGCGCGGCTGTCCACGGCCTCGGCCGCGGCGGATCCTGCGCCCTGGTCGCGCTACGGGGCACTGGTGCCCGATCCAAACGGCGTGATGGCACTGCCTGAAGGCTTTGTCTACCGCGTGATCGCCACCCGCGGCATGCGTCTGGATGACGGGTTGCGGCTGCCGGGCCTGGCCGACGGCGCGGCGTGCTTCGCGGTGCCCGGTGACCGCGAGCGGGTGGTGCTGGTGGTCAATCACGAGGTCGGGCCCGATCTCGGCGACGCGGGGCCGTTCGGCGGTGACCTGGCGGGCCTGGCCCGCGTGCCCCACGACCGGGTCTACGACCCGGGCCGCGGGTTGCGGCCGTCGGGCGGGGGCTGCAGCAGCATCGTCTACCGCCCGGCGACGGGCGAGGTCGAGAAACGGTTCATGTCGCTGCTGGGCACCGAGCGAAACTGTGCCGGCGGGCCCACGCCCTGGGGCAGCTGGCTGAGCTGCGAGGAAACCGTCGCCCGGGCGGACGACGTGCGTGAACGCGACCACGGTTACGTCTTTGAGGTGCCGGCCACGCCGGACATCGGCGCGGCCGACCCGGTGCCGCTGGTGGGCCTGGGCCGCATGAATCACGAGGCCTGCGCCGTGGACCCGCGCACGGGCATCGTTTACCTGACCGAGGACCGGCAGGACGGCGCGCTGTACCGCTTTATCCCCGACGCGCCCGGCCGGCTGGCCCGCGGCGGGCGGCTGCAGGCCCTGGTGGTCCGCGACCGGCTGGCCCACGACACGCGCAACTGGCTGGTGCCGGTGACCGGCGAAGAGGCGACGGCCAGCCAGGGCACCGCCGTACACACCGCCATCGACGCGGGCGACCGCAGCCCGCACCCCACGCCGAAGAACACGCCGCTCGCGGTGGCGTGGGTGGACATGGAGAATGTCTCGTCGCCGGCGGACGACCTGCGCCACCAGGCGTGGGCCAAGGGTGCCGCCCGTTTCGCCCGCGGCGAGGGCATGTGGTGGAGCAGAGACGGCTGCTACTTTGCCGCGACGACCGGCGGGCTGAACCGCAAGGGGCAGCTTTGGCGCTACAAGCCGTCGGAGGCCGAAGGCACGGCCGACGAGGCCCGTCACCCCGGTCACCTGGAGCTTTTCCTGGAGCCCAACGACCACGAGCTTGTCGAGAACGCCGACAACCTGACGGTGGCGCCGTGGGGCGACCTGGTGGTGAGCGAGGACGCGGGCCGACGCAATGAGCTGGTCGGTGTCACACCCGAGGGACGCGTCTACCGGCTGGCGGAAAACACCGGCAGCAGGAGCGAGTTTGCGGGCAGCTGCTTCAGCCCGGACGGCTCGACGCTGTTTACGAATATCCAGGGCGACGGCCTGACGCTGGCCATCACCGGGCCGTGGTGATCGGCGGAAACGGGCCCGGCGACGACCCGGGACGGCGGTGAGACCGGAGCTGGGGCCGCGTCTTGTGAGACGGCGGGGACGCGGGCGGGGAGGTCAGCGGCTTGGGCCGTCTCGGGCCGCCGCCGGGCCCGTCACAGCGCGATCGCCAGCGCGGGGGCGCGATCTGCCCTCGGTCGCGCCGTCTCGTTCGTCTTTTCCGCGCCGGCGGGAATCCATTGCGTGCCCGGGGGCTCGACGGTCGCGTTGCATGCGGGGTCGCTCGTGTACGGATTCCTGCCGGCGCGGGAATGACGGGGGTGGATCGGTTCACCCGCCGCTTACACGTTGGCGGCGTTCGGCCCGCCGGGTTAACGTCTGACGCATGACCGCGCTGCCGCCCGTGATCGAGAACAACCGCGTGGTCACGGCGAAGCCGCGGATGCGAGCGGGTCGGCGGCGATCGCTGTGGCGCTACGGCCTGTTCTCGGTCATCCTGATCGTGCTGCTGCTGTTCCTGATCTGGCCGATCGCGCTGACAGTCGGCGGCGGCTTCGTGGACGAGGCGACCGGCGCGTTCACCACCAAGTACTTCGTGGCCGAGGGGTTCGGCGTGCTGCGCGACCCGCTTTATCAGCAGGGCCTGATCAACGCGCTGCTGATCGCCACCTGCACCACGGTCATCTGCCTGGTGGTGACGATGCCGATGGCGCTCATCGCGGCACGCTACGACTTTTTCGGCAAGACGGCGATCACCTCGCTGGTGCTGGTGCCGCTGATTCTGCCGCCGTTCGTCGGGGCGATCGGGGTGCAGGCGATCCTGGGGCGATTCGGCATGCTCAACAGCCTGCTGGGCAAGATGGGGATCATCGACCCGGCCGGCCCGGGCATCGATTTTTTTGGCGGAGCCCTGGGCGGACGCTTCGTGCCCGTGGTCATCATGGAGGCGCTGCACCTCTACCCCATTCTCTACCTCAACACGGTCGCGGCGCTCTCCAACCTCGACCCGTCGCTGGACGAGGCCGCACGGAACCTGGGCGCGGGCCGGTGGAAGCGCTTCTGGCGCTGCACGCTGCCGCTGATTGTGCCGGGCATCTTTGCGGGCGCGACCATTGTCTTCATCTGGAGTTTTACCGAGCTGGGCACGCCGCTCATGTTCGAGTTCAAGACCGTCACCCCGGTGCAGGTCTTTTACGGGCTGACGGACATCGAGAGCAATCCGCGGCCCTTTGCGCTGGTGGTGGTCATGCTCGCCGTGGCCGTGGGCTGCTACGTGCTGGGCAAGTGGGCCTTCGGCGGGCGGGCGTACGCCATGCAGAACAAGGCCACTGCGGCCACCCACACCCCGAAGCTGCGGGGCTGGCGGGGGCTGGCGGCGTTCGCCTTCTTCGCGACGGTGATTTTCCTGGCGGTGCTGCCGCACCTGGGCGTGGTGCTGTCGTCGGTCGCGGTCGATGGCACGTGGTACCGGTCGGTGCTGCCCGGCCAGTTCACCGGCGATCACTATCTGAATGCGCTGACCCACGACCTTGCCCTGCCCAGCATCCTCAACAGCCTGATTTATGCCGGGCTGGCGGTGGTCTTCTGCGTGGCGATCGGCCTGGCGATCAGCTACCTGAACGTGCGGGCAAAGATCCGCGGCGGCGCGTTGCTGGACACGCTGGCCATGCTGCCGCTGGCGGTGCCGGGGCTGGTCATGGCATTCGGCTACGTGGCCCTCAGCCTGTGGATCCAGCGGCACGCGGCGGGCACATGGTTCGAGTCGGCGGCCGAGTTCGTCGCGGTCCGCGGGCAGAACCCGAACCCGCTGGTGTTTCTGGTGATCGCGTACACGATCCGCCGGCTGCCCTACATCGTGCGGGCGGCCAGCGCAGGGCTGGAGCAGACCAGCGGCGACCTGGAAGAAGCCGCCCTGAACCTGGGGGCGTCGCCCGCGACCGCGATCCGGCGGGTGGTGGTGCCGTTGATCCTGGCGAACCTGATCGCGGGGGCGATCCTGGTTTTCAGCTTCGCGATGCTGGAGGTGAGCGACTCGCTCATCCTGGCCAGCAAGCAGGAGCACTACCCGATCACCAAGGCGATCTGGGAGCTGTTCAACCGCCTGGGTGACGGGCCGGCGATCGCCAGCGCCATGGGCGTATGGGCGATGGTGCTGCTGACGGTGACGCTGGTGGGGGCGAGCGTGATGATGGGCAAAAAGATGGGCTCCATCTTCCGGGTGTGACGCTCTGGGTGTGAAATGGCGCGGAAACGCCCGGCGGGCGGGGGCGAACCGCACGCGCATGGGGCTCGCGACCACTCGGAACAAAAGGCCTCTTTTCGAACGCGAATACGCCGGTGTCCCATCTCTTGTGCGATTCGCCGCTGTGACGTCGCTCGGGGCGGGGTGTGCGCAGGCTCGGCGCAGCACGCCCCGCCCCGAGCGACGTTCCCGCCGAATCGTCACTTCCCCGGGACGAAGTCGCGGTCGGTGGTCAGCAGAAACGCGTCGAACTCGAAGCCGTCTTCGCGCATGCTGAAGTGAACGGTGTGGTCGCCTACGGTGTCGACGTCGAGGTAGATTGCGTGCGGGATGCCGCAGTGGTTTTCGGGCACCCGCTGCTTGCTCTCCCACCGCCAGGTGTTCTTGCCGTCGCACCACTGCATGCGTTGACCGCTGTCGGGCCAATTGCCGTTCAGCCCCACGTGCAGGCCGTTGTCTTCGCTGCCGGTGCTGTACGCCCGGACCCACACGTAGTAGCGACCGGGCGCAGCGAAGTGCACGGGGTACGTGAGCACGCACAGTCCCGGCTGATTGCTGAAGTTCTCGCCGGGTTTGAGGGGTTCGCTGTGGGTGTGGCGGGTGTCGGGCAGCAGTTCGAGGTAGGCGTCGCCGCTGGCCCCGTCGAGGTGCGGCGGGTCGGGGTCGGGCTTCATCTCGGGGGAGCTCTGCGCGTCAAAGCGGTACCACTGACGCGGGGCCGCGGGGCCGGGATCGGCCTGGGTGGCGAAGTTTTCGGCTTCAATGACGATGGGCGGGGCGGCTTCGGCCGGGGCTTGCGGTTCATTGGCCGCACCTGCTGCAAGGCCGGTGGCGGGAGCAACGGGTGTGGCGTCCTCCGCGACCACGAGCGGTGCCGCGACGGCGTCGGGTGCCGCATCGGCCGGTGTGGGCGCTACGGCGGGGGCCGGGCCCTTGGCCGGAGCGGCGGGTTCGGGGGTGGCATCGGCGGGGTCACGGCGTGTCAGCAGCACGGCCCAGTCCTGGTAGGGGTCGCCGGGCGGGTCGCCCAGGTAGACCTTCGCGCCGGCCTCGACGCGTGTGGTCATGTCGTTCTGCCTCAGATCGCCGCCGCGGACGGGGTCGTACCAGTACAGATCGAAGGTGCCCTCGGCGTCCGACAGGTCGACGGACGCCGAACCGCCGTAAGGCAGGTAGACGGCGTAGGCCACGCCTGATTGGGCCAGCACAAAGTCGCGCGGGTTGTCGGTCAGTCCGTTGGCGGGCTGCATCTCGGTGAATGGCAGGTACTTCTGAAAGAACTTCACCGCGTGATGGCTGGTGATCCAGGCGGCGTCGCGGCTGCGGAAGTCTTCGAGGTTCAGGTCGGCGTGTGGGTTCTGATAGCCGAAGTAGAAAGCGTTGCCGCTGCCGCCGGCCATGAGGTTGCCCCACACGCTGTGGTGGCGGATGGCCCGCTGGTTGTTGCGGGGGAAGGGGCCGTCGGCGTTCGGAATGGAGTTCGGGGCCAGGTCGGCGGTCGGGTCGGTCGCCGGGCTGCGGCTCATGCCGAAGGTGACATCGGGGTCCACCCCGCGGTCGGCCGGGCCGATCTCGTCGAGCGGGGCGGCCCAGGGGTGGCCGGCCTCGGCGGAACGCTCGATCCACTCGCGCGTGGCGGCGGGCACGCCCTCGGGGCGGCCGACCTGCAGCGAGGCGACGTCGAGGTTTTTGAAGCCCAGCAGCGGCGCGTAGCGCTGCTCGTGCTGGCCGGGGTAGGTGTGCAGCGCGATGGGGTGGCGGTAGGCGTCCAGCCGACGCAGCTCGTTGGCGAAGTCGCGGACCTGCTCGGGGGAGTTGGTGTTCTCTTCGCCCAGGTGCCAGATGAGGCCGGGGTGGTGACCGAAGCGGGCGACCAGTTCGCGGTAGTACAGCTTCCGCGTGTCGCCCAGGTCGCCGCCATCCAGGCCGTGGTCGTTCTCGGTTTCCTGAGTGAGCAGGTTCAGCACCATGCCCTTCGCCTGCTGATGCGCGAACACGCGGTCCCACTGGGCCAGCTTCGAGACGTCGAAGCGGTCGCGCACGTCCGGTGCGGTCCAGGGCCACACGTCTTTGCCGTCGCCGCCGTCAAGGGTGTAGGTGAGAAAATACGAGCTGTTCACGCCGCGCGAGGCGAGGTAATTGATCGCGCCCAGCAGGTTGGCGCCCCTGCCGTCCTGCCAGGTGGGGTCATCGGGCTGCGCGTCTCGGGCGTGAGGTTCGTAGGCGTGCAGGAAGCGGTCCGAGGGGTCGCTGCCGTGCCCGCCGGTGTCGAAGGTCTGGTCGAAATCGCCGTACGCCAGCAGGTTTTCGGGGCTGCCGTGCTCAACCTTCAGAAAGGCCCGGCCGCTGCCGGCGAACTTGAGGTAGCGGGTGCCGTCGTGGTGAAGCGTGCCGTGGGCCCGCAGGTCGGGGGCGGCGGCGGTGCTGCGGTCGACCTCGATTGCGCCGGTGGTGGCGCCGGGCGTGGCCGCGGGGTCGGACAGGTCGGGCCAGGCAGGCAGCAGCGCGACGTTCGGACCGCGGGTGAGCGCGGCGGCGTAGGTCCAGCGGCCCGGCCGGGTTGGGGTGAAGGTCACCCGCCACACGCCGCCCGAGACGGCCGAGGTTTCGGCCGCGTCGCCGTCGGCGGCGAAGAAGCCGGGGCGGGTGACCGTGTCGCCCGAATCGTGGTGGACGAAAACCGCGTCCAGCCGGTAGTGGGTGAAGGGGTTGGGGTCGTCCGACTCGGCGGCGGTGGGGCCGGTGAAGTCGAGGTTCAACGCGTGCCAGACCTGCGTGGTGCCGGTGACGCGGCCTTCGGGCAGTTGCACGAAATCCGGCGGTGGCGTTTTCGCCGCTGTGGACGGAGCTCGAGCCGCGGACGACCCATCGGCCCCGGCGGCGGCATCGACCGCCTTGGCCAAGCCGAGGGTGAGGCAGAGCAGGGCGGCCAGGCGGATCGGCGTGCGCTTGTTCATAAGGGGGGGCTCGGTGCGGGAGGGCAGACGGTCCCGCAGCATAAGTTCTTCCCACGGCGTCCCACGCCGATACGTCGGGCTCGTGCGCCGCGAGGCGATCGGGCGGGGGTTCGGAGCGTCGGCGATTGGCCACGGCGCCGCGTCGTCTCGCGGGCCGGCCGGGCCCCGATCCGTCGCAGCACGCCGTGCACGTGCGGCTGCACCCCGCGCAGCCTGCGGAACGTCCACGAAAAAAGGACCGTCCGCGGGAGGCGGGACGGTCCTTGGTTTCGGTTCGGAATCGGCGAAGTCCGACAATGCACTCGGCAGGGCTCGAACCTGCAACCTGCGGCTCCGTAAACCGCTGCTCTATCCAATTGAGCTACGAGTGCGGGGCCGCAGAGGATACCCCCGGCCCTCCGGGTCGGCAAGCGGATGGTCCGCGATCGCGGAGGGAGCAGAACCTACCCTTGGTGCGGGTGGCCCCCCGGGGCGTCCGCCGTGTCGCCGTTGCCCGCCGCTCAGTCACCGCCTGGCCTCCGCCCCATGACCGATCCCCCGCCCACCAGACCCGCCGGCGACCGGATCGACGCCCGGCTGGACCGGCTTCTGTCGGTCGTGGGTGCCTACGGCACCGTGATGACCGCGTTCAGCGGGGGGGTGGATTCGACCCTGGTGGCCGCGGCCGCGCGGCGTGCGTTGGGTCGGGCCGCCGCGCCCGCGGCATTGGGCGACTCGGCTTCGCTGCCACGCCGCGAGCTGGCGGCGGCGCGCGAACTGGCCGCCGCCCTGGACCTGGACCTGATCGAGGTCACGCCCGGCGAGCAGCACGACCCGGGCTACGTCGCGAACGCCGGCGACCGCTGCTACTTCTGCAAGAGCCACCTGTACGGCGTCATGCAGGACACGGCGCGGGTACGCGGCATCGCCACCATCGCCAACGGCACCAACCTTGATGATCTGGGCGACCACCGCCCCGGGCTGGCGGCCGCCGGCGAGGCCCGCGTGGTGTCGCCGCTGGTCGAGGCCGAGCTGACCAAGTCCGACGTGCGTGCCCTGGCCCGCCTGCTGGGCCTGCCCAACGCCGACAAGCCCGCCGCCGCGTGCCTCAGCAGCCGGCTGCCGTACGGCACCCCGGTCACGCGCGAGCGGCTGGAGCAGGTCGAGGCCGCCGAAGAAGCGCTGCAGGACCTGGGTCTGACCGGCTTCCGCGTGCGACACCACGAGACGGTCGCCCGGCTCGAAGTGCCCGACGACCAGTGGCCCGCGGTGCTGGACCCCGACCGCCGCGCCGCCCTGGTCGCCGCGGTCAAGGGTGCGGGATTCACGTACATCGCCCTCGATCTGGAGGGCTTCCGCAGCGGCAGCGGCAATGTTCTGCTGACGATGGATCCCGGTCTCACGAAACGTTGATACCCCGCCACAGCAGACCTACCATGGCACCTTGAGCCCCCGACCAACGGGGGCGCAGCCCCCTCGCCCCCCGAGTGGGGGACCGGCCGCCGGTCCTCCGCGAGCGGGGTGCCCCCGCGGAGCGGATATTTGGACCACAAGTGCGACGAGTGCGACCGGCCGGCCACCCACCGCGCGGTGGACGTGGTGGACGGCAAGAAGATCCCGATTCACCTGTGCGACCAGCACGCCGCCGAGCACGGGCTGATCGGCAAGTCCAGCCACCTGCCCATCGCCGACCTGCTCAACAGCTTCGTGCAGAAGCACTCGGGCATCGACACGCAGTCCCGCGCCGCAGAGAAGCTCACCTGCGAGTCTTGCGGCGCGACGTTCGCCGAGTTTCGAGAGCACTCTCTGCTGGGCTGCCCGGACTGCTACGGCGCGTTTGAGGGACCGCTGAGCCCGCTGATGGAGCGGGCCCACGAGGGCGGCACCCACCACGCGGGCAAGGTGCCGCGTCGCGCCGGCGTGGGCGAACACCGGCAGGTCGCCCTGCGGCTGCTGCGTCGCAAGCTCGACGACGCGGTACAGAGCGAAGACTACGAGGTCGCCGCGCAGCTCCGCGACGAGATCGACGGGCTGGGCTAAGGGCGACCCCGCGCGGCCCGGCGGCGGCCCGCCGGTCCACTTGGGAGTCGCCGCGGCTCCGCCGCCCCGCGTACCAAAGTGGGTTCGGACAGGTTCCGAAGCCAACAACCTTCTTGCTCCACACTTCCGACTTCATACTTCCTCCATGACCTTCCGCGGAAACACCGAAAACGCTGGCGAGTGGCTGCGGGGGTCGGGCCCCAACGCCGACGTGGTCATCAGCAGCCGGGTGCGGCTGGCCCGCAACCTGGCGGGGCTGCCGTTTGTGGCCAAGGCAAACCGCCGCCAACGCTACGAAGTGCTTGAGGCCTGCCGTTCACAGATTCTGGCCAGGCCGCTGTCGGCCAACACGCTGTTCGTGCACCTGAACGACTCCACGCCGCTGGACCGCCAGCTGCTGGTCGAGCGCCACCTCATCAGCCGTCAGCACGGCGCGGCCAAAAACGACGTGCCCCGCGCGGTGGCGGTCGGCAGCGAGGAAACCTTCGCGATCATGGTCAACGAAGAGGACCACCTCCGCATCCAGGTGCTTCGTTCAGGCATGCAGCTCTCCGACGCCTTCGAACAGATTAACGGCATCGACGACATGCTCGAAGAGAAGCTGGAGTACGCCTACTCGCGCCGCTTCGGCTATCTCACCGCCTGCCCGACCAACGTGGGCACCGGCATTCGGGTCAGCGTCATGCTCCACCTTCCGGCGCTGCAGCTCACCGGAGAGATCGACCGGGTCAAGCGGGCCGCCCGCGACATGCACCTGGCGGTGCGCGGCATGTTCGGCGAGGGCAGCGACGCGCAGGGCGACCTGTACCAGGTCAGCAACCAGACCACGCTGGGCAAGAACGAGCAGGAGATCCTGGCCGATTTCGAGCAGACCGTGGTGCCGCAGATCATCAACTACGAGCTGCAGGCCCGGCAGGCGCTGGTCCGCAATCGCGGGCCGCAGCTGGACGACAAGATCTGGCGGGCGTGGGGCACGCTCACCCACGCCCGGGTCATCGGCACCAAAGAGGTCCTGTCTCTTCTCAGCCACGTCCGGCTGGGGGTCAACCTCGGGCGGATCGAGGGCGTCGACACCCGGACGCTCAACGAGCTGTTCCTGCTCACCCAGCCCGCGCACCTGCAGCGACTGAGCGAGGAAGAGATGGACCCCGGTGCGCGGCGGATCGCGCGGGCGAAGCTGATCCGGCAGCGGCTGGGGCGCTAGCGATGCCTGGGTTTCAGCCGACCTGAGACCGCGGCCCGGTGCCCCATCACGCTGATTCGGCTAAGCGCGCGACGGCCTGCTGCTGGGGCTTCGCCAGCGGAAGTTCAGTAATCGCCCCAAGCGGCCGCCAAACGCCCATTTTCGGCTTCAGGCGCCCGCCGGTCACCCGCGCCCGACGGACTTCGAAGCGGACGGTCCGGTGGGTGGTGGGGTGCACGAACGTCGTCACCGGCTCCGGCTCGGCGGCCTCCAGCCCCCGCTCGGCGGCCAGGTCCCGCCCGCCGGTCTCATCGGTAGGCAGCTGCCACATGCGGCTCCAGAGCCCGTCGGCCGGCCGCCGTTCGAACAGGTACCGGTCGCCGCGGCGGGTCGAGCGGTAGAGCGCCAGCACCCGGTGCGTCACCGCGACGGGCTTCTTCTTCGGCGTCTTGATCGGCAGCCGGTCCACGTCGCCGGAAGCCAGCGCCGAGCAATTGTCCCGCAGCGGGCAGGTCAGGCAGCCGGGGCTCTTCGGCGTGCAGACCAGGGCGCCCAGTTCCATCACCGACTGGTTGAAGTCGCGCGGTGACGTTGTTGCGGCCACGTTGGCCTCGGCCAGTGACCAGAGCGTCTTGAGCGTGTCGGGCCGGTCAACCGCGTTGGTCAGCCCGTAGAAGCGGGCGTAGACCCGGGCGACGTTGCCGTCAACGATCGGCGCGGGCGTGTCGTAGGCGACCGACGCCACGGCGCCCGCGGTGTAGCGGCCCACGCCCGGCAGCGTGAGCAGCGTTGCGGCGTCGTCGGGCACGCGGGCGCCGTGGTCGGCGACGACCGTTTTCGCCGCCGCGTGCAGGTTACGCGCGCGGCGGTAGTAGCCCAGCCCCTGCCACAGGGTGAGCACTTTCTGCTCCTCGGCCGCGGCGAGGGCCTCGACGGTGGGGAACTCGGCGACGAAGCGCTCGAAGTAGGGGATGACCGTGGCGACCTGCGTCTGCTGCAGCATCGCCTCGCTGACCAGCACGTGGTACGGGTTGGCGGGGCGGTCGGCCGTCGGCCGCCAGGGCATCGCGCGGCGGTGGCGGCGGTACCAGCGCAGCAGCTTCGGAATCGGGAGTCTGGCGGGCACGCGGCGGAGTGTACGGGGGCGCGGGGCGCTGGTCGGTCGGGTCGCCGCCGCGACCGATCCCGCCGTGGGCGGCGGTCGCATGGTTTGCCCGGAATCAGCAGCCCGTCTTCTTTTGGCTGGACGGTTCCGTAGGGTGGGTCAAGGGCCGCCGGGCCCACCGCGCCGCGGCGCGTCGGTCCAATTGCGGGTTGTGCGACGCCGCGGCACGGTGGGTCCGCAAAGCCTTGACCCACCCTACGCAAACAGGATGCCGGTGAGCGGAGGCTGCGTAGGTCGGCGTAGCCGACGCGATCGACGGGCCGTCGCGGAACGCGAGCGACGGAAAGAACGCGGATCGATCCGCCGCGTTCATCCTTTCATGCGGGCCGCCGTCGGTCGCGCGGAGATCGCTCACGCGCAGCGTTCGGCGATGAGCTTGAGGTACTCCGCCTGGTCCATCGCCCAGTACTGCTCGCTGAACACCTCGACCTCGGCCGGGCCGGTGAAACCGGTCGCCCGCACCAGCTGCGTGATGCCGGCGATGTCGATGCAGCCGTCGCCCATGAGGCCGCGGTCGGTCAGCATGTGGCGGGTTTCCAGCCGCCAGTCGCAGACGTGGTAGCCAAACAGCGTGCCCTGCTCGCCGGCCAGGCGGACCTCGACCTCGAGGTCCGGGTCCCACCAGCAGTGATACACGTCGAGCGCGATGCCGAGCCACTTGCTCTGCAGGCGTTCGCAGACTTCGCGGGCTTCGGCCATGCGGTTGATGCATGACTTGTCGCCGGCGTACATGGGGTGCAGAGGTTCGATGCTCAGCTTCACGCCGACCCTTTCGGCGTGGGCCAGGCACGCGGCGATGCCGTCGCTCACCTGCTTGCGGGCCTCGTTGAGCGGCATGCCGGGCACGGCGCCGACCACCAGCACGACCTGATCCGCGCCCAGGGCCGCGGCTTCGTCGAGCAGTTTTTTGTTGTGGTCGATGGATTCCTGCCGCTTCGCGGCCTCGCCCGCGGGGAAGAAGCCGCCGCGGACGTAGGCCGGGACCGCAAGGCCCGATCCCTTGACGATCCTGACCGCCTCGTCGAGGCCCACGCCGCCCTCGTCTTCGGCCACGACGTTGCGCCAGATGGAGACGCCGCCGAAGCCGGCCTCCGCGTAGTGCTCGCAGCACTGCTGCAGGTTCCACGGCTTGTTGGTGAAGGTGTGGACGGCGTGATTTTTGAGGTTGGGCATGAGGAAGACCAAAGCGCAAAGTGAAAAGCGAAAATCAGACGCAAGCGGGGGGCGGGTCACCTGGTGAGTGATCCCGCCCCCCGGGGGCTGCCAAGCAAAGTCCGGCGGGTTGCCGCTGGCCAGCGCCGGCCGACAAGACATCACGCCAGCGGCGTGACGTCCTTCCACTCGCGGTCCTTCCACGACTGCATACCCAGCTCGGCCAGCTGCACGCCCTTGGCGCCTTCCATCAGCGAGTAGCGGAAAGGTTCGTCAAGGGCGACGTGTCGCAGGAACTCTTCCCACTGAATCTTGAAGGCGTTGTCGTATTCCAGGTTGTTGGGCACCTTCTCCCAGCCGCCCATGAAATCGATGGGTTGCTGGACGTCGGGGTTCCAGACGGGCTTGGGCGTGTTGGCGGACGACTGGGTGTAGACCTCACGCAGCCCGGCCACGGCCGAGCCCCGGGTGCCGTCGACCTGCACGGTAAGCAGGTCGTCACGCCGCACGCGGGTGCACCACGACGAGTTGAACTGGCACATGGTGCCGTCTTCGAGCACGAACATGGCGTAAGCGCTGTCGTCGGCAGTGGCCTTGAAAGGCGTGCCGTTTTCGCGGCGGCGCTCGGGGATATCGGTGCGGCCGTAGGCGACAAGGCTCTTGATCGGCCCGAAGAGGTTACGGATCACGTAGTCCCAGTGGCAGAACATGTCGATCATCATGCCGCCCCCGTCTTCCTCGCGGTAGTTCCAGCTGGGCCGCTGGGCGGGCTGGTCCAGGTCCATGCCCGTGAAGACCCAGTAGCCGAAATCACCCTTGACGCTGAGGATCTCGCCGAAGAAGCCCATTTCCTTGAGCATGGCAATCTTGCGGAAGCTCGACAGCCAGAGCTTGTCCTGCACCACGCCGTTCTTCTTGCCCGCGGCCTCGACCATCTTCGCGATGCGCACCGCTTCTTTCGCTTCGGTCGCGGTAGGCTTCTCGCAGTACACAGCCTTGATCATCTCGCTGTCGCAGGCCTGCTTCAGGAAGCCGGCCCGCTGCAGGGTGCCGCTCGCGTCGAAGAAGACCTCGTAGTCGCCGTGTTCGCCGTCGAAAGCGCCCTCGACGTCGGTGGTGAACTTGTAAGGCTTGCCGCCGTTGACCGCGGGGCCGTGGGCCCGGGCCAGCGCTTCGAGCTTGTTGGCGTTGCGGCCGGTCAGAATGGGATCGGGCATCAGGGTCAGGTCGGGGCTGACCTTCACGCCGCCCTGGGCGCGGATCGCGGTGATCGAGCGGATCAGGTGCTGGTTGGTGCCCATGCGGCCGGTGACGCCGTTCATGATGATGCCGATGCGACGGGTTTCCATGGGTCTTGCCTTGGGGTTGGGGGTTTGGGTTTCTGCGGATGTCGGGACAGATTCAATCTTAAGGCGCGGCGCACGGCGGGGCCGGGACGGATGGCGACAGAAAGTTGACGTTTGTGGACATACCGATCCGCGACCGTGAGGTGGCGTCCCGCGGCGTGGCGGCGTCGGTGGGGTGCAGTCATGCAGAAGCCGTGGACGCCTCTCGCTCGAAATACGGATCGGCTGGGCCTGACAACGAAGCACCGCTTCGCGGATCACGAAGGGCACGAAGGCACGAAGAGCACGAAGGAAAGGCAGTCGGAGTCTTTGCCCTGGCTTCTTCTTCTTCTTCTTCTTCTTCTTCTTCTTCGTGGCCTTCGTGCCTTCGTGTACTTCGTGATAAGCGCAGCGCTGTCTTGTTTCGGGGTCTAAAACACCCCCGGGTCCTTCTGAAACGCCCGCGGCGACCGGCCGGCCGCCCGCGAAAACCACCGCGAAAACGCGCTCGCCGATGTAAATCCCAGCTCTTCGGCGGCGTGGGCAATCGGCGTGTCCGGGCTCAGCAGCGACGCCCGGGCGGCGTCCAGACGGCGGGCCGTCACGTACTCGTGGGGCGTGCAGTTGAACTCGGCGGCGAAGCGGCGGGCGAAGTGCCGCGGCGAGACGCTGGCGGCCTTCGCCAGCTCGTCCAGGCTCGGCGGGTTGTCGTGCCGACGCGCGAGGCGGACGGCGGCGCGGCGGACGCGGTCGGACACGGCGTCGCCGGCGGCGGGGGCGTCACCGCGGGCGGCCTCGGCGATGCCCGCGCTCTCGTCGGCGGCGGGCCACAGGCACACCGCCTCGGCCACGCGGGCGGCGGCGGTGAGCGGGATGCCGCTGGGCGTCCAGTTGGCGGCGGCCTGGGCCAGCAGGCCGGCGAGGTGTTCCAGCGGGGGCAGGCCGGTCCGCAGCGGCGGCAGGGCCGAAACCGCCGCCCCGGTCCGCAGGCGCAGCAGGCACACGCGGGCCCGGCGGTGCTCGGGCCGCAGGGCGTAGCCGTGGGTCACGCCGGGGCGGGCCACGGTGACCGTCACGCCGGACACGGGGTGTCCAACGCCGTCCTGGGTCACCGTGCCCACGCAGCCGTCGAGCAGATCCAGCTGCAGCATGTCGCGGTGGGCGTGCGGCTCGACGGTCAGCGGCTGGTTCACGTCGTGGGCCAGAACCCGTTCGACACAGGCCGGTTCGGCGAAGACCGCGGCGCACAGCGCCCGCTTGGCCAGTTCGGCCGGGGCGACAACGGCGGGGCGGCGGCGGGCGGTTCGGGCCATGGGTCAACTTTACCTTTTCGGCCAGCAGGAGGTCCGGATGTGGTCCCCGGAAAACGGCGTCCGCTTGCTATGCTTCTGGCTTCCCGATCTCTCCCTGTCGAGCCCCCACCATGAAAACCGATCCCAAAGTCACCGCCAAGTCGCTGCTGCCTGACGTCGAACGCGTTTTCAAGCTCGCGGCCAAGAAGTGCAAGGCACTCGACAAGGCCTGGGATTCGTCCAAGGGCACCCCGGTCTTCACCGAGAACGGCACCTACACCACCCGCGGCTGGACCGAGTGGACGCAAGGTTTTGTGTACGGCAACGCGATCCTGTGCGGTGACGCGCTGGACGACGCCAAGCTGATCAAGCTGGGCAAGAAGCGGACCATGGACCACATGCTGCCGCACGTCACGCACATCGGCGTACACGACCACGGCTTCAACAACCTCAGTACCTACGGCAACCTGCTGCGGCTGATGAATGAGAAGAAGATCAAGGAAGACGCGTGGGAACGCAAGACCTACGAGAACGCCATCGCCGCCAGCGGCGCGGTGCAGGCGTCGCGCTGGATGGGCGCTCAGCCCGGCAAGCCGGGCCCCGACACGGCGAACGCCGAGGGCCTGGGCTACGTCTACAGCTTCAACGGCCCGCACAGCCTGTTCATCGACACCATGCGGACCGTCCGCATCCTGGGCGTCGCCTGGCAGCTGGGGCACGTGCTCATGCACGAGAACGACAAGGCCGCCAACCTGTTGAAGCGGTCGGTCCTGCACGGCCTGACCACCAACCGGCACATCGTCTTCCACGGAAAGTCGGGCCACACCTACGACGTCCGCGGCCGCACCGCCCACGAGGGCGTGTTCAACCGCAACGACGGCAACTTCCGCTGCCGCAGCACCCAGCAGGGCTACAGCCCGTTCAGCACCTGGACCCGCGGCCTGGCGTGGGCCATCTGCGGGTATGCCGAAGAGCTGGAGTTCTTCAAGACGATTCCCGCGGGGGAGTTCAAGAAGGCGACCGGCCTGAACAAGGCCGCGGTGGTCAAGGCCTACGAGCAGGCCGCCAAGGACACCGCCGACCACTTCATCAAGGAAGCCACCGCCAAGGACGGTGTGACCTACTGGGACGACGGTGCGCCCGGCCTGGCCCACATGCCCGACTGGCGGGACCACGACGCCGACCCGTATAACGATCACGAGCCGGTGGACTCGGGGGCCTCCGCCATCGCCGCGCAGGGGCTGATCCGTTTCGGACGCTATCTGGGTGGTTCGAAAGGCAAGCCCTACGTGCAGGCCGGTCTCACCACCGCGCGGACCCTCTTCGGCGACTTGTACCTCGCCACCCGGCCCAGCCACCAGGGCATCCTGCTGCACAACATCTACCACCAGCCCAACGGCTGGGACCACATCCCCAAGGGCCGCAAGGTGCCGTGCGACGAGTCGGCGATGTGGGGCGACTACCACCTGCTGGAGCTGGCGAACCTGGTCAAGCGTATCGGTGAGGGCGGGAAGTATCCAACGTTTTACCTGTAACGCCTCCGGAGCGAAGACCGTTCTCACGCAAAGGCGCAAAGGCGCAAAGCTGGGATCGGCAAGCATTACTGTGTCGGACCTTTTTGTCTTCCTTTGCGTCTTTGCGCCTTTGCGTGAGACATTTCTCAAAGTCTTTCTGCTATGCCTGAAACCAAAAACGCCATCGTCACCGGAGGCTCCCGCGGCATCGGCCGGGCCATCGCGACCGACCTGGGAGCCGCGGGCTTCAACGTCGTCATCAACTACAACTCCAACGCGGCCGCCGCCGACGAAGCCGCGAAGCTCGTCGAAGACGCCGGCGGCAAGGCCATCACCGTGCAGGCCAACGTCGGCAGCACCGACGACCACAAGAAGATGCTCGACGCCGCGACCAGCGCCTTCGGCCCGGTGACCTGCCTGGTCAACAACGCCGGTGTGGCCCCCAAGGTGCGGACCGACGTGCTGGACATGCCCGAGGATTCGTACGACTTCGTGATGGACACGAACCTCAAGGGCCCGTTCCTGCTCACGCAGCGTGTCGCCAAGCACATGATCGAGACCGCACCCGACGGCGCCGGCCCCGGCGCGTTCGGCGGGCAGAGCATCGTCAACATCAGCTCGATCTCGGCCTACACCGCCCACGTCAACCGCGGCGAGTACAGCCTGAGCAAGGCCGGCATGGCGATGATGACGCAGGTGTTCGCCGCCCGGCTGGCCGAACACGGCATCAACGTCTACGAGATCCGCCCCGGCGTGATCGCCACCGACATGACCGGCGGCGTCAAGGAGAAGTACGACAAGCTGATCCTGCACGACGAGCGCGGGATCTCGCCGATCCGTCGGTGGGGGGCGCCCGAGGACATCGCCAAGGCCGTGCGGGTGATTGCGGAGGGGGCGCTGCCGTTCAGTACGGGCGAGGTGATCAACGTGGATGGTGGGTTCCACATGCGCACGCTTTAGCGTGTCACTCGCCTTCGTGCGAGGCTCGCAAAGCCGAGCCCCACCCGGCGGCTCGGCGGCCGGGACGGCCGCAAACGCGGTGTGTGCTTGGTGCTCTGCGATGGTTTTCGTAGGGTGGGTCAAGGGCCGCCGGACCCACCGTGCCGCGGCTCGGTGATCGAATCGCGGGTAGCGCTGCGCCGCGGCGCGGTGGGTCCGCCGAGCCTTGACCCACCCTACGCAAGACGTTGTGATGGCTTGCGCTCCGAATCTCGCCATGATCTCGAAAAGCGAACGACTTTTCCTCCGTGGCATCCCGATGAACCGAACCCCGGCCCACGAACGCCCCGCCTTCGGCCGACCCCCGCTTGCGGTCGCGTTGCTTGCGCACGCTTCGGCCGCCTACCCGCTGGTGCTGCTGGGATCGCTTTACTGACAGTGGCTGCTGTCCTGGTGGATGCTCGGCCACTGCCCGGAGCCGTCACTCAACGATCCCAAGTTCATCGACGGGGCGAGCTGGATGCACCCCGTCACGGGCATCCTGCTGCTGGGGTTCCTGCCGGCGGGCTGCGTCGCTTTGGTTCTCAACGTGCACTACGCCGTGACCCACCGGGTGTCGGGCAAGCGCCTGCTCCTGGGGGCGACGGTCGTCGCGGCGCTGTGGGTCGGCACGGTCGGGCTGCTCCGTTGGGACCCGGGGTTGGTCGTCTATTGGTGGATCGACTGACGGGTGACGGCAGGATCCTCTGGATAGTATCCTGACACATCTTTCGACTCCACGACGGAGTGGCGATCGACCGATGAGACTGAACACGCAGTATGTTTATCGCGGAAATCCAATGAACATGATGCAATTTCCCTCCGAAGTGGTTCAGGCGTTGGGTTGCTACGTCTACGTCTATAGCGATCCTCGTGACGGAGCACCTTTTTACATCGGCAAGGGGATCGGGAACCGCGTTTTTAGTCACCTCACGGAAGAGCTTGAGTCGGACAAGGTCGCTAAAATTCGCGCGATTCGTGATGCGGGGCAGGAGCCGATGATTGAGATTCTTCGGCACGGATTGACCGACGATCAGGCGGCGCTGATCGAAGCATCCGCGATCGATCTGCTCGGATTGGAATCACTGACCAACAAGTGCCGCGGACTCCACGCCAGATCTTTGGGGCGGGTTTCCGTCCCGGATGTCACGCTCAGCTACTCGGCAGAGCCGACTGACTGCACCGACGCGATGATGCTGATCACGATCAACAAGCTCTACCGAAGCGGGATGCCGGCGCAGGAACTCTACGAAGCGACGAGAGGTGTCTGGAAGGTTGGGAAGCGGAGGGACCGAGCCCGGTATGCCGCGGCGGTCTTCCAAGGAATAATCCGCGAGGTATTCACGATCGATCGATGGCAACGGGCCGGGACGGATTCGTATCAGTTCCGGGACGATTCCCAGTTTGCTGCATCCAAGCGATGGGAGTTCTGCGGTGCAACGGCGCCACCGGATATTCAAGATCGTTACAACCGAAAGTCCGTCAAGCACCTGCTGGGCACCTCCGCCCAAAACCCGATCCGTTATGTAAATTGCTGATAAGTGGCCAGAAAGGCTCTTAGCGGACAGAAAGGTTCCTGGAACCTTTTTCGGGTCCGGCTTCAGCCGTTGGCGACGCCGCCGTGCTCGTGCGGGGGCAGGCCGGTGGTCATGCTGGCCTGTACGGTGCAGGTGACGGCGGGAAACTCGGGTTTGAGCGGGGTGACGTCGCCGTCGGCGAAGGCAGTCATGTGCGGGGCGTGGCGCAGCAGGTCGGGGGTGAGGCCGACGACGTTGAGCAGGGCGAGGGGCATGGGTGCGGTAATGGGGTGAAGGCGGGTCGTTCAACGAAGCGGCGCTGCGCTTATCACGAAGTTCACGAAGAACACGAAGGCACGAAGAAAGGCAGGCAATCCGGTCCGTTCATTCTTTGGTTTCCCTTCGTGACCTTCGTGCCTTCGTGTTCTTCGTGATAAGCGAAGCGCTTCCGGATAATCAGCTGATATTCAACTGCCCTTGATGAATCGCTGGCCAACCAGGGTCAACGCGGCACACCCAATGCAGCAGGTGGCCGCGGCGGGGTGGCCGGCGAGCAGACACGGCGGCAAATGGGGTCGGCGGCAAATGGGGTCAAATCTTGTATACGGTATAAGGTGGGCGGTTGTTTATAGGCGTCGTAGCCCGCCCTCGTCTGATGCACTCAACACCCGTAGAACCTCGTTTTTCACCGCGATCACGGAAATCGGTTCTTCTCCCGCCCCGGCGCCTATGAGCAGCGGCCCGTGCTCGGCTGGCAGATCGGCTCGGCCGTGCGTCCCGCGGACCCGATCGGTATCCAGCGGGATGACGTCCATGAGCTGGCGGAAGCCGAGCTTTTTCCTGGCGAGCTTGAACCCGAGGGCGGCTTTGCCCGCGTCGGCGAAGAGCTCTCTGGGGTCGTAGCCGGGTTTGCGGTGGATGTCGACGGTGCGGGCGTAGTCGGGGGCCTTTTGGTCGTCGAGCCAGAAGTCGTAGGTGAACCAGCGGCCGGGGTCGGCGACGAGGGTGAAGTCGCCGGCGCGGGCGTGGTCGATGCGAACGATGTCGTCAACGCCATCGAGGTGGCGGCAGGCGGTTTCGATCTCGGAGGCCTGGGCGTCAGACGTGCCCGGCACGAGGTACACGTGGGCGGCTTGGTGGTCGGCGACAGCGAAGACGGGGCTGGCGCCGGGGTCGAGGGTGTCGCGGCCGTCTTCTTCGCGGACGGCGAGGTGGCCGAGCTCGCGGAGGTGGCGGTTGATGGAGATGGCCGCGTTCGTTTCCTGCGTGGCATCGATGCCGTACTCGCTGACGAGCATGACCCGCGTGCCGGCGGCGGTGAGGTGATCGATCATCTCGCCAACGATGGCGTCGAGCTCGTGGACCTGGTGCGGGATGTCGGGGTGCTGCGGGCCGAGCCGCTGCAGGCCGTAGTCGAGGTGGGGCAGGTAGGCGAGGGTGAGGGTGGGCTGAAAGTGGTCGTGGGTGTGCAGGGTGGCGTTGGCGATCCAGCGCGTGGATTCGAGGCCGGCGAGGGGGCCCCAAAACTTGAACAGGGGGAAGGAGCCGAGTTCGTTTTGCAGGATGTCGCGCCAGCGCGGGGCGTTGCAGTAGATGTCGGGCAGCTTGCGGCCGTCGGCCTTGTAGATCGGCCGGACCTGGACCTCGACGTCGCAGGCGCTGTAGGCGTTGTGCCACCAGAAGAGGTTGGCGCAGGTGAAGCCGGGGTCGTGGCGTTTGGCGGCTTCCCAGATCTTCTCGCCGTGGACGAGGCGGTCGGAGCGCTGCCAGAAGCGGACCTCGGCTTCGTCGCGGTGATACCAGCCGTTGCCGACGACGCCGTGTGCGTGGGGCGGCTGACCGGTGAGCATGCTGGCCTGTACGGTGCAGGTGACGGCGGGAAACTCGGGTTTGAGCGGGGTGACGTCGCCGTCGGCGAAGGCAGTCATGTGCGGGGCGTGGCGCAGCAGGTCGGGGGTGAGGCCGACGACGTTGAGCAGGGCGAGGGGCATGGGTGCGGTAATGGGGTGAAGGCGGGTCGTTCAACGAAGCGGCGCTGCGCTTATCACGAAGTTCACGAAGAACACGAAGGCACGAAGAAAGGCAGGCAATCCGGTCCGTTCATTCTTTGGTTTCCCTTCGTGACCTTCGTGCCTTCGTGTTCTTCGTGATAAGCGAAGCGCTTCCGGATAATCAGCTGATATTCAACTGCCCTTGATGAATCGCTGGCCAACCAGGGTCAACGCGGCACACCCAACGCAGCAGGTGGCCGCGGCGGGGTGGCCGGCGAGCAGACACAGCCCGGCGCCGATAAGGGGCATGGCGACGATGAGCGCGATGACCAGGGGGATGCGGGCGAACTGGACCTCGCGGCGGGCGACCGCGGCGATAAGCAGGGTGTAGGCGAAGAGCACGGCGGGGGGGATCAGCCGCGGGCCGAGTTGGGTGGTTTCCGGCGTCCACACGGCCATGACGGCGGCGAAGACGAGCAGGGCGCGGCAGGCGGCCATGAGCAGCACGGCGCCGCGGAACCGGGTGTGCAGGGCGTTGTAGAGCACGACGCAGGTGACCAGCCCACCGATCAGCGGAAGCACCCAGGGGCTGGTGAAGACGGCGGCGGCGCCGAGGCCGGCGATGAGCATGACGACGGCGGCGGCGGTGGCGCGGTGGGGGCAGACGGCGCCGCGGGGGATGGGGCGGTGGGGGCGTTCGCGGGCGTCGATGAACTGGTCGAAAACGTCGTTGAGCAACATGCCGGCGGTGTAAATCAGCGTGCCGGCCAGCAGCAGCATGAAGCCCTGGTTGACCAGGTCGCCCAGCCCCGGCAGCGCGACGGCGGCGGGGTCGATGCCCAGTTCGGGGAGGTGGCGTGACGTGCCCCACGCCAGCCCCATCACCACGTTGGACCAGACGGTGGGCAGGTTGCTGACGCGGGCGAGTTCGAGCCAGGCTTTCAGTCGGGCGAGGAGCGTCACGCGTGCGCTCCGGTGCGGACCCAGTCGAGCTCGGCGGCGATGCCGGCGGCCAGCGCATCGTCGGCGTCGCCTGCGCCAGAGCCGTCGGGCAGCACGCCCCACGCGTAGGTTTCGACTTCGAAGTGACTCACCTCGTCTCCGGGGCGGAGCGCGGCCAGCAGGGCGGAGACGTCGGACCGGGTGGTGCCGAGGGCGCCGATCGTCTCGCGGTGCAGAGGCATGTGAAAGTGGACCCGCCATTCGCCTTCGTTGTCGGGACAGCCGGCGAGGGCGTCGGGCAGATCGGTGTATGGGGTGACGGTCCCGTCGGCCCGGCGGACGCGGGTCTGGTGCAGATAGCGCGGCTCGGCGAAGGCGGCAAGCTGGGTGCGGGCCGCGGCGGCATCGGCCGGCGCGAGGGCGCCGAAGTCCACGACGAGCGCGGACGAGAGTTGGACCTTGCCGATGCTCAACCCGGCGTCGCGGTAGGTGCGTACCGCCTCCTCTTGCTTCTCAAACATCACGGCGCTGTGGCACACGTCGTGGCACACGCGGAGGTAGGACCGCACGCTGAGGTCGTCGGCGGTGCCGAGCAGGTGTTGGTCGAAGAAGTCCACCACGTCGCGGCTGGTCTGCAGCAGGCAGCCGGGCTCGGGTTCGAGGTCGAGGTGGATGAGGTGGCCGGTGTCGAGCTCGGTGCGGGCGAGGTGGTGGACCAGCCCGGTGAGGTGTTTGGCGGCGGCGGGGGCGAAGTCGGGGTCGCGTTCGAGCGATCCGCCGACGTGCGCCGGCCAGCCCAGCGGCAGGGTGCTGATGGAGCCCTCGGCGCCGTCGGGCAGCAGCTGCGCGAGCAGCGTGATGAGGTCGCGGGTGTAGGCGTCGCGGCGTGGGTCGGCCCAGTGAGGTTGGTAGACGGCGTCTTTGACGACCGGACGGTGGAAGTCTCCGTGCGGGAAGCCGTTGAGGGTGTAGGGAAGCAGGCCGCGTTCCTGCAGCCAGTCTCTGAGCGCGGGCCCGGCGTCGGTCGTGATCGCTTCGCGGGCGGCGTCGGCGCTAAACCAGAGGCCGACGCCCATGGGGGCGTCCGGGCTGACGCGTTGTTTCACGGCGACGGCGTAGCGTTCCAGGTTGGCGCGGATCTCGTCGAGCGTGGTGCCGGCGTGCACGTTGGTGCAGTAGCCCAAGGTGGTGTCTGCGGCGATGACGTCCTGCATACCGACGAGTGTAGGTCGAGGCGGGTTCGTGTTCGCACCCGTCGATCACCGATCGAGTGCCAACTGCGGCTAGTCCGCCAGTGCCCGTGACCGGTGGAAGCACTGGCGGGCAAGCCGCCAGTGGCATACGGACACTCAATTTTCCACGCGGGGTGTCGTGGTTTCATCCGGCCGACGGTTGCCTTGGCCTACTTGCGGGCGACGATCGGCGACGCCGGATCGCCGTCCACGATCTCGACCCGCTGCTGCTCGGCGTGGCGGCCGTGGCGGACGATCGTCTCGTAGTCGGCGTCGAAGCGTTCGCCCGGGCCCAGCGTGCCGCCATACTGGACGGTGTGGTTGTCGTGACGCTCGGCGTCCAGGCGGCTGACGAAGCTGGCGTCGCCGCGGACCGGCTCGCGGACTTCAATTTGGATCGGCCGCGGGGTGTCGTTGCGGACGCGGCGGGTGTAGACGGTGTGCTCGTCCCAGCCGATGACGGTGCTGCGGGGGTGGAAGCGGATGCCGGGCGCGTCGGCGCGGTGCTCGGCGTTGACCCCGTGCAGCCGCAGCCACAGGTCGGTGCGGAACACACGGCGGGTGACGCGTTCGAAGCCGACGTCGGGGTCTTCGCCCAGGTTCAGCTCCAGGTCTTCGCCGATGGGGATGTAGGACACCGACTGGGCGGCGAGCCAGGAGAGCCCGCCACTGTTGTCGCGGCGAAAAATGCTGACCGCGCCGTCGGGCAGGGGCGACACACCCATGCCCGAGGGGGCGTCGTTCTTCATGAGCAGGAAGCGGGCCAGGTGGTCACCGTACTGGTGCGGGCGGTAGCGGTACTGGACGTTCAGCGGCGCGTCGTCGGCGCTGAAGCTGGGCAGGCGTTTCTGCGAGTTGTTGGGCAGGGTTTCCGTGCCTTCGATGGTGAAGATGAAGTACTCGCTGAGGCCCTGCTTGACGATCTGTTTGGGGGTCGAGGGGGCGACATCCATGGCGACACTCTCGGCGACCGCGACGGCACCGCGGGCGGCCTTCATCCGTAGTTCGTTGCGGCCGCGGGCGCCGTAGTCGTCCAGCCGGCGGCCGGCCTGGCGGGCGAGATCGGCGACGCGCTCGACCAGGTTGATGGTGCCGACGACCAGCCGCACCTGGGCGTCGGGGTAGGCCTCGCCGCTCTGGTTGGACACGGCGACGTGGCCCTCGACGCGGGCGGTCTGCTCGTCGGGGGCCACGAACACGTCGTAGGCGGCCTGCCAGCTGATGCCCGAGGTGAAGTAGCTGATCTCCAGCGTCGCCGCGCCGGCGTGCTCGCTGCCCACGTTCCAGGTCAGCTCTTGGGGCCGGTCGTGGGGGAAGGTGGTGTCGAGGACTTCCAGCTCGTCGGCATGGGTGAGGAAGCGCAGCCGCACCGAGGTGGGATCGATCAGCGTGTTGGCCCAGCTGAACTGCAGGGGGTTGCCGCCTTCTTTGAAGACCACGCGCCGCGTCTCGCGGACCAGGGTGAGGTCTTCGCTGTTGTAGATCGTGAGCTGCACGGTGTCGCGGGCGGGGACCGTGGAGAGGTCGATCTGGTTGGCGGCGGCGAGTGGCGCGAGCAGCAGGGCGAGGGTGACGATGAATTGGTTGATTCGGCTTGGCATGAGAGCGGTCCTGGCGAGGTGTTAGGTGTTAGGTCCTAGGTGTTAGCAAGGCAGGGGAACGGGAGTCTTGGGAAAAGCTGGCGTGGCCCAACTCCCGGGGTTCGGGGGCGGAGCCCCCGAGGCGACCGGAAGGCGCCGTCGCCGCCGCTCTGGGCGGCGATGGCGGCGCCCCGGGCGCCCATGGCTCTACCACTGATTTTCGAAGACGATTTCCAAGAAGAACGTCTGCGCCTCGGGCGTGTCGCCGGTCCGCGCGGGCAGCGGGGCTTCGAAGGTGACGCGGCCCGCGTCGGTCTCGTCGGGGACCGGCTCGCCGGGCAGGGTGGTGGCGTGGCCCAGCGACCACGACGCGGGCTGGCCGCTGTGTCGCCCCAGCTCGCGGCGCAGTTCGTCGACCTGCTCGGCCAGCCGCAGGGTCACGGGGGTGTCTTTAAAGTTCTCGACGACGTACTTGAGCACGACACGCCGTTCCAGCAGGTTGCCGGCGATGCGGCGGTCGTTCTGCTTCTCGACGGTGCGGCGGACCACGACGTCCTGGGCCACGCCCAGGAACAGATCGGCGTGTCGGCCCACGGGGGTGTGCGCGGCCACGTCTTCGCCCAGAAAAGCGGTGGTGGCGTCGGGGCCCGGGCCGTCCAACTGGAAGATGCGGACCTTGCCCCCGGGCAGGGCGGCGGTGCCCAGGCCGGCGTCGGCGGAGTTGTTCAGCCGGTAGTGCATGGAGACGCGCAGCTTCTTCTCGCCGGCGTCGAGGTAGCCGAAGCGGTGGAAGTCGGCGGTGTAGGTCTTGGTGACCGGCAGGTCGACGAAACGCTGCGTGCGGACCTGTTTGCTCTCGTGGATGCCCAGAGGCTTGGTCAGGCCGGCGCCGCCGGTGCCGATGGAGAGGTGCGTGTCGCCGTAGGCCTCACCGGCGAAGTTGCGGATGTGCACGTACTGGCTGAGGGTCAGCCGGGTCTCGTCGTGGCTGACGCGGGCGCGGTAGCTGAAGTCGCGCGTGAGCCCGCCCAGCAGGTAGCTGATGCGGACGCGGGCGGAGCTCGCTTCGGCCGACGACACCTGCCACACCAGCGCGTTCTCGCCCGGCGGGTAAGTGACCGACAACACCCGGACGGGCGCGTCATCGCCCGTCATTTCGTGCCCTTGGTCGTCGAGCACGCGGAACACGAGCGTGGCGGGGTTGATCTGGGTATTGGCCCAAGAGAAATCGACCTGGTTGGTGCCGGCGGTCAGCGGAACGGTCCGCTCTTCTTCCACGAGCGTGGCGTGGTCGTGGTCCAGCCGGATCTCGACGCGGTCGCGGACAGGCAGGGTGATGAGCTTGACCCGGGCGTCGGCGGGGCCGGGCGGGAGCAGCAGCAGGGCGGCCAGAAGGGCGGCGGTGGCGGGGCGGGGGAGCGTCATGGGGGGGCGGCCTTGGTCGAGGGGCGGGGGGAGAGGTGGTGAACGGGGTGGACGGCGTGCGGTCCTCAGCTTGGACGCACGCCACCGGCGGCGGTTCCGGGTCGGCGAGAAACGCCTTGTGACGTATTGACCGACGCCCGCGATGGGGTGGGTCGGCCCGCCCCGACCGCGACGGCAAGCGGTTGCGCCCTGTCGGCGTTGCGGGCTGGCGGCAATTGCGTGAGACTGGCGGCATGACGCAACCCATTCCGCCGGTCCCGCAGCTGGTTCTTGACGACGGGTATCTGAAACCCCACACCGACGCGATCCGCCGGCGGCTGGCGCAGATGGAGGTGCGGAACGAGCGGCTGCCGAAAGACGTGTCACGCGGTCACGACCACTTCGGGTTTACCCGCGGCGTCGGTCCGGACGGCGGCCCGGGCCTGTGGTACCGCGAGTGGGCGCCCAACGCCGAGCAGCTGGCGCTGGTGGGCGACTTCAACAGCTGGGACGGCGAGGCCGACCCGCTGACCCGCGGCGACTACGGGCAGTGGTCGGTGTTCATGTCCGACAAGACCCACGGCGAGCGGCTGGTGCACGGGAGTGCGGTGAAGGTGCGCGTGACCGGCGGCCGCGGCCTGGAGGACCGCATCCCGGCCTGGATCCGCTACGCGACGCAGGACCCGGGCAGTCACGACTTCACCGGCCGGCTGTGGATGCCCGAGACCCCGTACGCATGGAAGCACGCCGTGCCGGTGCTGCCGGAACGCGAGGGGCTGCGCATCTACGAGGCGCACGTGGGCATGGCGTCGGAGCGCGAGGCCGTGGCCGACTTCGCGGCCTTCCGCCGCGACGTGCTGCCGAAGATTTCAGGTAAGGGTTACAACGCTTTGCAGCTGATGGCCGTGCAGGAGCATCCCTACTACGGCAGCTTCGGCTACCACGTGAGCAACCTGTTTGCGGTGTCGTCGCGTTTCGGCACGCCCGACGACCTGAAGGCCCTGATCGACGAGGCCCACGGGCTGGGGCTGATCGTCATCATGGATATCGTGCACTCGCACATGGTCAAGAACACCGCCGAGGGGCTGAACGGCTTCGACGGCACCGACCACCAGTACTTCCACGCCCCGCCGCTGGGCGACCACCCGGCGTGGGACAGCAAGTGCTACGACTACAAGGTGCCCGAGACGCTGCGGCTGCTCTTGAGCAACACGCGGTTCTGGATCGAGGAGTACCGCTTCGATGGCATGCGTTACGACGGCGTGACGAGCATGCTGTACCGCGACCACGGCCTGGGCAAGGCATTCACCAACTATGGCGACTACTTCGGCGAGAACGTCGACGAGGACGCGGTGACCTACCTGATGCTGGCCAACGACGTGGCACACGACGCCAACCCGAACGCGGTCACGATCGCCGAGGACGTGTCGGGCATGCCCGGCATGGCGCGGCCCACGGCCGAGGGCGGGCTGGGCTTCGACTACCGGCTGGCGATGAGCATTCCCGACCAGTGGATCAAGCTGCTGAAAGAAGTCCCCGACGAGGGCTGGAACCTGTCGGGCATCATGCACGAGCTCACGAACCGCCGGCACCGCGAGAAGCACATCGGCTACGCCGAAAGCCACGACCAGGCCCTGGTCGGCGACAAGACGCTGGCGATGTGGCTGTTCGACGAGGCGATCTACACCGGCATGTCGGTGGACAGCAAAAACCACAAGGTTGACCGCGGCGTCGCCCTGCACAAGCTGATCCGGCTGCTGACCTTCAGCCTTTCCGGCGAGGGCTACCTGAACTTCATGGGCAACGAGTTCGGCCACCCCGAGTGGATCGACTTCCCGCGGGAGGGCAACAACTGGTCGTGCAAGTTTGCGCGGCGTCAGTGGAGCCTGGCCGAGCGGGAGGACCTGCGGTACAAGCATCTGGGCGATTTTGACGCCGCGCTGATGGGTCTGGACCCCGCGTACCACCTGCTGGAAGACCCGCTGATCCAGTCGCTGGCCGTGCACGAAGACAGCCGCCAGCTGGTCTACCGCCGCGGGCCGCTGGTCTTCGCGGTGAACCTGCACCCCACCGAGAGCTACGCCGACCTGCGCCTCCCCGTTCCCGACGCGAGCGACTACAAGCTGGTGCTGTGCACCGACGACGCGGCCTTCGGCGGCCACGACCGTGTGGCCGCGGGGCAGAGATTTGTGCACGAGCGGGTCGAGATGTACGGACGCGACCAGTCGGTGCGGGTGTATTTGCCCTCGCGGGTGGGGGTGGTGTTGGCGCCGGTTTCGTAGCGGCGGCGGACGGTCGACCTCCGTGCGAGGTTCGCAGATTCACCCCACCCGTCGGTCGCGTCCCGCGGACGCGGGACGGGAGGCCCGGCGGGCGCTGCGGAACGTCGTACGCAGGTGGTTTTCGCAGGGTGGGTCAAGGGCTTCCGGACCCACCGTTGTCCGACATTGCGGGGCCTTCGGCGTCGGGTTACGAGTCGCTTCGGGCCGCGGCACGGTGGGGCCGGCGGCCTTGACCCACCCGACGAGACCTGGCTTGGCCGCGGAGCGCCGGGCGGGCGCAGCCCGCGGCGGACGAGAAGGCGGGCACGCGTTGCGGCTTTGCGAAACGCGTGCCCGGCGCCGAGCCGCCCTGCGAAGCGTTAGCGCGGGATCTTTGATCCGTGCGGATCGGTCTCGGGCCGGCCGAGCATCTCGTCGAGCCGGTCGTTGAGGTCGTGGGCGTGTTCGAGGCGCTCGGCTTCTTCGTGCACCTGCTCGGGCGAGAGACCGGCGCGGTCGGCGAGGTAGGTTTCCCACAGGCGGTGAGCGCGGACCATCTCTTCGGCGTGGCGGGCGCCGGCGGCGGTGAGGGCGACCTGTGGCTCGCCGGCCGCGGTGACGAGTTCTTCGGAGCGCAGCCGTGCCAGGGTGCGGGTGATCTGGGCGGCATGCATCTTGAGGTGGTCCGCCAGCGCGGCCAGGTGACCCGCGGCGGGCTGCGGGCCCAGGCGGTAGAGCGCTTTGAGCACGTCCTCGTTGCGGACGTGGCGCGCCAGACGCCAGCGGCGCAGCCGGTCGAACACCACCCCGTGGCCGGGGCTGAAGAGCATGGCCAGCGCGAAGATCGCCGTGGCCACGACGACCATCGCGGGCCCGGTGCTGGCGTTGAAGATAAACGCGACGGACATGCCGGCGGCCGCGGACACGGCGCCGAACAGCGCCGAAAGCCAGAGCATGACGGCGAAGCGGTTGGTCAGCTGATAGGCCGCGCTGGCGGGGGTGATGACCATGGCGACCACGAGCACCACGCCGGTGGACTTGAGCCCGGCCACCACCGTGGCGGACAGCATGCCCATCAACAGATAGTGCAACACGCCCACCGACACGCCCATGGCGGCGGCGACCAGGGGGTCGAAGCTGACCAGCTTCAGCCGGTGGTACAGCAGCGTGACCAGTGTGAGCACGACGCCGCTGATGACGGCCATCATCGTCAGGTCGCCGGTGCCGACCTGCAGCGCGTCGCCGAACAGGAAGCATTTGAGGTCGAAATGGGTCCCCCGCGGCAGGGCGCCGGTGAGCAGGATGCCCGCGGCGAACATGGCGGTAAAAACGATGCCGATCGACGAGTCTTCCTTGGTGCGGCTGAACCGGCTGACGACGTTGATGAGCACGCTGGCCAGCAGGCCCGCGATCATCGCGCCCGCCAGCAGTGGCACGGGCTGGGTGTCGCCCGTGACCATGTAGGTGAGCACGACGCCGGGCAGGATGGCGTGGGAGAGCGCGTCGCCGATGAGGGCCATCTGCCGCAGCACCACGAAGCAGCCCAGCACGCCGCAGGTCACGGCGACGAGGATGCTGCAGGCGGTGCCCTGCCAGTAGAACTGGGTCCAGGGCAGACTCCAGGCGCCCCAATCAACGCTGAGCTGTGCGAGCAAGGTGGTCACGCTCGGTTTTCCTTTCGCGCAGCTTCTCGTCGGCTTCGTCGAGCAGGCTGAGCCGACCGCCGTAGGTCGCCCGCAGGTTGTCGTCAGTCACCACCTCGGCCGGCGGGCCGTAGGCGATCACCCGCTGGTTCAGCATCATGACGCGGTCAAACTTGTCGAGGATCTGCAGATCGTGGTTGACGATCAGCACGGTCTTGCCCTCGTCGGACATCTGGTCGATCAGCGCGAAGAGCGTGGCTTCGGTCTTCGCGTCGACCCCGGCGAAGGGCTCGTCGAGCATCAGCAGGTCGGCCCCTTGGCACAGGGCCCGGGCAAGGAAGACCCGCCGCTGCTGTCCGCCGGAAAGCTGCCGGATGTGCCGGTTGGCGAAGCGGGTCATGCCCACGCGGTCGAGCGCCACGGCGGCGCGGCGGCGGTCGTCGGCGCCGGGCCGCCGGAGCCAGCCGCGCAGGCCGCCTTGGCTGGTGATGCGGCCCATCAGCACCACCTCGGAGACCGTGATCGGAAAGTCCCAATCGACCGCCTCGGTCTGCGGCACGTAGGCGATGCGGTGACGCACGGCGTCGATGGGCTCGCCGAAGAAAGTCACCGAGCCGTAGTCGGGATCGATCAGGCCGAGCATGGCTTTGAGCAGGGTGCTCTTGCCCGCGCCGTTGGGGCCAACCACCGAGAGCATGTGGCCCCGCTCCAGGGTGAAGCTGGCGCTGCGCAGGACGGGGCGCGCGTCGTAAGCGACGGTGAGGTCGTGGGCCTGGATGGGGTGGGGGGCGGGCTGGGACACGTCAGTTTTTGGGTTGGCTTGGTTTGCGAGCGGGGCGGACAGGGGTATGGGGTATGGGGTTTGGGGTTTGGGTCTTAGTCAGACGCAAGCGGCGGTACGGACCGCGGCCAGATGCGCCGCTTGCGTCCGGCCAGGACCCATACCCCACACCCCATACCCTCGCCGGGAGCGCTCTGACGCGGCGCCTACTCCGCGGCGGTGGACGATCCGTCGCCCGACAACGCGGCCACAATGACCTCGGTGTTGTGCCGCAGCATGCCCAAATACGTATCGCCCGGCGTGCCGGGCGCGCCCAGCGAGTCGCTGTAAAGCGTGCCGCCGATGGCGATGCCCGCCTCGTCGGCGATCTTCTTGACGATGTTATTCAGCGTGGGGCTGGTGGAGGTCTCGATGAAGAGGGCCCGGACGCCGCGGTCGCGGACCAGCGCCCGCAACGCCTCGACCTGCTGGCCGGTGGGCTGGGCGTCGGTGCTGATGCCGATGACCCCGTGCACCTCGACACCGTAGGCCCGTGCGTAATAGTTAAACGCGTCGTGGCTGGTGATGATGACGCGGCGGTCCCGGGGGATCGCGGCGAAGGCGGCGGTGATCTCGTCGTGCAGCTGCGTGAGCTCGCCGGCGTAGGCGGTGGCCCGGGCGCGGTAGGCGTCGGCGTGGGGCGGATCGGCGGCGGCGAGGGCTTCGCCCATCTGTTGAACGACCCGGGAGAACAAGGTCGGGTCCATCCAGATGTGGGGGTCGGGTGCGCCGGCGTACACGTCGCTGCCGATGCGGTCTTCCCCGTCGATGCCGGCGGCCTCGGCGAGTTCGACGTGGGTGTCGGCGGCGACCTGGTCGATCACGCCGCCCAGGGTGGCTTCCAGGTGGAAGCCGTTGGCCAGCACCAGGCCGGCCCCCGACAGCATGACGGCGTCTTGCGGACGCACCTCGTACACGTGGGGGTCTTCGCCCACACGCATCACGCCGCGCACCTCGGCGTCGTCGCCGGCGAGCCGGCGGGCCACGTCTTCAAGGATCGTGGTCGTGGCGACCACGACGGTTTTCCCAGCGCCGGCCGCATCCGGCGCGACGGACGGGGCGGTGGGGTCCCCGCAGCCGATCAGCGCGGTGCAGGCGGCCACGACGGCGAGCAGGGCGGTGGCGTGTTTCGAACGTTTAGTTTGAATAGTCAAAGTCATGGGGTAGGATGGTAGCCCGTCGCCCGTCGCGCGTCAATCGTGAGATGCTGCGTGCTGCGTGCTGCGGGCGGGGCGGACGCTGGCCGCTGGCCGCTGGACCCGGGACGCGGCCTTCGCGGCGCCGGCCCGCGCGGCCCCGACCGTTCGCCGCCCGCCGTCCTTTCTTCGTAAGCGAAGCCCTTGCCCACTCCGACCGTCGAGAACTACCTCAAGCAGATCCGGCTTGACGCGACGCGCTCCAGCGCGGCCGCCGGGGCGTTGTGCCCCATGGGCCGGCTGGCCGCGGCGGTGGGGGTGACGCCGGGTACGGCGACCACCATGGCCAAGTCGATGGCGGCCGACGGGCTGATCGAGTACCGGCCGCGGGGCGGGGTGCGGCTGACACCGCGGGGCGGGAAAGTGGCCGACCGCATGCTGCGTCGCCACCGGCTGATCGAGCTCTTTCTGGTCGAGACGCTGGGGATGGACTGGGCGGACGTGCACGTTGAGGCCGAAGAGCTGGAGCACGCGGTGTCCGAAAAGGTGCTGGCGTTGATCGACGCGAAGCTGGGGCACCCCGCCGCCGACCCGCACGGCTCGCCGATCCCGCGCGCGGCGGGCGCGCGGGTCGGGGCGGCGGGGCCCGACCCGGCGTTCTCGGACCTCGCGTCGTGCCCCCGCGGGGTGCGGCTGGAGGTGGCACGCATCGTTGACCACGACGCGGCGTTTCTTCGCTACCTGCGGCGGCGGGGCCTGGTGCCCGGCGCGGCGGTGACCGTCTGCGGGGACCCGACCCGCGGCGCGGTCGAGGTGGCGGTGGGCGACGCGACCGTCCGACTGGGCCGGCCGTCGGCCCGCCGGGTACGCGTGCGGCGGGCCTCCGGTCAAGCCGATCCCGGGGAATCCCGATAAGCCGGGGCCGGGGCCGCTGAGCCCCAAGCGCGGTTGTGACGACCGCTTCCCGACGCCGGACCGGTGCCCCCCATGTCGTTGCGACAGAAAATCGCGTTGTTGACGGTCGTCCTCGTGGGGGCGCTGCTGGGTCTCGCCCTGGCGGTGGACGCGTGGCTGGTGACGCCCTGGATCGCGACGCTGGTGCCCGAGCCCGACGCGGCCCAACGCGACGTCTTGTTCCGCGGGGCGGCGGCCCGCCGCCTGGCCCTGGTCTGGCTCGCGGGCGTGGCGCTGGTGCTGGGCTTACGCCTGGCCGACCGGAACCTGGGGCGTCCGCTCATGCGGCTGGCAGCCGAGGTCTCACGCCGCCGGGTCAGCGGCCCCACGTGGGCGGAGGCGACACCGCTACGGATCGACGAGATCGGCGTGATCGCGCGGGAGTTCGGGCAGACCTACGACGAGCTCAAGTCCCTCCGCGGCTCGGCCGCGCGGGCCGACGCGTTGGAAGACCAGCTGCGGCGGGTGGGGGGCATCGACTTCGCGGCGCGGCGTCTGGCGGTGGCGGCGCGGCGTCTGGGGACGGCGGTCGAGGCCGGCGACGAACAACTTGAAGCGCGGCTGCGGGCGCTGAGCGACGAGGTCGCGGCGCTGCGGGCCATCACCCGCGAGGCCGAGGCCGGGACGGCGGAATCGCTCACCGCCGTCAGACCGGCGTCGGCACCCGCTCCAGAATCCCCCGCAGCACCCGCCGCGTAGCTTCCTGGTCGGCTTCCTGAAGCTGGGCCTTGCTGATACAGCGGTGGGCAAACACCGGCACCACGTGCGCGGTGATGTCGTCGGGCACCACGTAGTCGCGGCCGTGCAGCAGGGCGGCGGCCCGGGCCGCCCGCACCAACGCCAGACAACCCCGCGGGCTGACGCCCAGCTGCAGCTCGTCGCTGCGGCGGGTGGCGTTGGCGATCGCCACCACGTACGCGGTCAGCGCGGGGTCGAAACGCACCGAGTCGCAACGCGTCTGCAACGCACGCAGCTCGTCGGCGCTCATGACCGGTTCCAGGTCGGTCAACGCCTGGCGTCGGGGGTCCTGCGTCAGCACGCGGGCCTCGTCTTCGGGGCTGGGGTACCCCAGATTGATCCGCATCAGGAACCGGTCCAGCTGCGACTCGGGCAGGAAGTAGGTGCCCTCGAACTCGAAGGGGTTCTGCGTGGCGATGACCAGGAAAGGATCCGGCAGGGAACGGGTCTCGCCGTCCAGCGACACCTGGCCCTCGCTCATGGCCTCCAGCAGGGCGGACTGGGTGCGGGGGGTGGTGCGGTTGATCTCGTCGGCCAGCACCAGGTTCGCGAAGACCGGTCCGGGCCGGAAGACGAACTCTCCGCGGTTCGCCTCCCAGATCGTCACGCCCAGGATGTCGGCCGGGAGCAGGTCCGGGGTCATCTGGATCCGCGACAGCGTGACGTCCAGCGAGCGGGCCATGGCCAGCGCCAGGGTGGTCTTGCCCACGCCCGGCACGTCTTCGATCAGCACGTGGCCGCGGGCCAGCAGGCAGGTCGCCACGCGGTCGATCGCGGTCTGGTTCCCTAAAAAGCAGGACTGGATGTTGGCTCGCAGGCGGTCGAGCGGACGCATCGGCAAGGGGACGGACCTCGTCGCTGGGTAAGACAGGGAAAACAGAGCGGTCCGCCGGGCGGGCCGTCAGGAGTGTAACCCCGGAGCGTGCAGGCCCGTCCGCGTTGCGGCGGCGTGGCCGACCCTTCAGCCACGCACGGGCAGGTATTATCGGGGGGTGGAGAGTCACCGTCATCCGCCTGCGCGGGTTCAGCCGATATCCCCGAACGGGCCCACGGCGTCGCGCTGGCGCGACGGTCCCGCAGGTTGACTCCCCGATCCGGTTCCGTGTCGAGCCCGACTTAAGCCCACCTCGTCTGCCCTCCCCCCCCGCGTGCCCTCCTCCCTCCGACAACTCGCTCTGCGGATCCGCACCTACCTCGAGAACGAGTGGTGGACGGTGCTGTTCGAGCTGGCGGTCATCTGGGTCGTCGTCTACCTCATTCTGCGTTTCCTGCGTGGCACCCGCGGCGCACGCGTGATCAAGGGCGTGGCGATCATCCTGATTGTCGGCACGCTGGTGATCCAGATCTTCGGCGGCGCCGACCGTCTGGAGCGGCTCGACTACCTCTACGCCAACTTCCTGGCCTTCGTCGCGATCATGCTGGTGATCGTGTTCCAGCCCGAGCTGCGCCGTGCGCTGGTGCGGCTGGGCGAAGCGCGTTTTTTCCGGCAGACCGGCCTGCGCAAAGCCCGCGTCGTCGAAGAGATCCTCTCCTCGATGCAGTACCTGGCCCGCAACAAGGTCGGCGCGCTCATTGCCATCGAACGCGAAGTGGGGCTGGGCGGCATCGTCGAGGCCGGGGTGCGGCTGGACGCCGAGATCACCAAAGAGCTGCTGAACACGATCTTCTGGCCCGGCTCGGCCCTGCACGACATGGGCGTGGTGATCCGCGGCGACCGGCTGATGTCCGCGGGTGTGCAGTTCCCGCTGATCGACGCCGACGTGCTGCCGCAGGAACTCGGCTCACGTCACCGCGCCGCGGTGGGGCTGAGCAACGAGGCCGACGCGCTGATCCTGGTGGTCTCGGAAGAAACCGGGGCCATCAGTGTGGCTGAACGCGGCCGGCTGACCCGCAACCTGACCGCTGACGACCTGCGCACCCAGCTGAGCCGCGGCATGTCGCAGGTCACCCTGGACCCGGACGGGGACGAAGCCCCCGACGCCCCGAGCACCCCCGCTGCCGACTGACCGCCTTCCGCCCGTCTGAATCGCGTCTCCGCCCCCCGCCCCCCGCCCCGCCATGAACCAGCGCACCCTCTTTCAGAAGCTGGAGACCATCGTCGTCGTCACGGTGGTGGCGGTGCTGGTGTGGCTGTACGCCGAGGGGGCCAGCACCAAAGAACGCAACCGCGAACCCGTGTCGGTCCGCTTCGTCGCCCCCGACGGCCGCGAGCGTGACTTCGCCGTCAGCCCCGACCAGGCGGTCTCGGCCAGCGTCAGCTTCAAGGGGTCCAGCGGCCAGGTGCAGAGCTTCCTCGACCTGGTGCGCGACCCGATCGAGCTGACCGTCGAACCCCCCGACGCGGGGCAGAACGCCCGCACCCTGGTGCTGGCCGACGCGCTGGTCCGCAACGACGCCTTCGCCCGGCTGGGGCTGGGCAACATCGTGGTGGAGCCGGCCACGTGGGAGGTGGCCATGCGGCCGCTGGTCACCTTTACCCTGCCGGTGCGGGTCGAGATCGGCGACCTGCCGCTGGACCCGGCCACCACGCCGGTGGCCACCCCCGACGCGGTCGGGGTCACGGCACCCGCCGACGTGGTGGACGCGCTGGGCGACGCCGTCGCCGTCGCGCGGCTGGACCGTGCCGCGCTGGCCGACCGCAGCGAAGACCCCGCCACCGGCGGCCGCGAGAAGGTGGCCCGCAACATCGCCCTGGAGTTTCCCGCGGGCATCGACCGGCGCAGCCCCTGGACGAAGATCAGCAACCAGGTGGTGCGGGTCAACTACACGCTGGCCGACCCCGATGCGACGGTGACGGTGGATCGGATGCCGCTGTACGTCAACCTGCCCGTGGGCGCGCAGCAGGCCTACCGCGTGACGCCCAATGACGGACAGAAGTTTCTCTTCGATATCGAGCTGCGCGGGCCCAAGGGGCTGATCGACCGCATCGCCGCCGGCGACCCCGACCCCGCCTACGCGGTCAGGGCCGAGGTCCACATCAGCGACGTCTCGGGTATCGAGAGCATCACCAGCGCGCAGCCCGTCGTCGTGGCCCCGCAGGGCGTCACGGTCGTGGGGTCGCCACCGATGGTGGGGCTGCGGGTCGAGCGCCGCGTCACCGAGCCATAGCAGCCCGTTGCGATACATCGCGTGACTGCGGCCGGCGAGGATCCGCCCTCACTTCGTTGCCTCACCTCCCCGCAGCTACGGCTGGGGCTCGGTTCGTCGCCTCGCGAGGGCGGATCCTCGCTCGCCCTCGCCTGCGCGAGGTATCGCAACAGGCTGCCGAGGTCGGCGGAAACGCTCGGCGGGGTGGGGCTGCGTGGAGCGAAGCGCTCCTCGCAACCCCACCCCGCCGAGCGTCACAGCGGCGACTCGTCCTTATTTTGGAGGTTGGGCATGCGTGGGGAGCGGTGGGGCGTTTGGGATATCCTTTTGGCATGACCGCCGCCCAGACCACCACAGAACCCATGTCCGACGTGCCCGCCTACTGCCGGCGTCTGGGCGAGTCAGCGCGCCGCGCCGGACTTGCGATGGCCGCCGTGTCGGGCGCCCAGCGCAACACGGCGTTGCGGGCGGTGGCCGATGCGCTCGATGCGGCGACGGCCGACGTCGTGGCCGCGAACGCGAAGGACCTTGAAGCGGCCCCCGGATACGGCCTGAGCGAGGCCATGATCGACCGTCTGCGGATCGACGCCGCGGGCGTGGCGAACATGGCGAACGCCGTGCGGCAGATCGCGGCCCAGCCCGATCCGGTGGGCAAGATCATCGAGGGACGGGTGCTGCCCAACGGCATCCGCCTGCAGAAGGTCCGCGTGCCGCTGGGCACGGTGCTGATCATCTTCGAGTCGCGCCCCAACGTGACCTGCGACGCCGCAGCGCTCTGTCTCAAAAGCGGCAACGCCGTTGTGCTGCGCGGCGGCAAGGAGGCGCTGCACTCCAACGCCGCCATCGCCCGCTGCGTGGGGCGAGGCCTTGCGGCGGCAAAATTGGACCCCGCCGCCGTGCAGCTGGTCGACACCACCGACCGCGCCGCCGTGTCCGAGCTGCTGCAGCTCGACACGCTGCTGGACGTCTGCATCCCCCGCGGCGGCGAGTCGCTGATCCGCGCGGTGGTCGGGCAGTCGCGCATCCCCGTCATCAAGCACTACACCGGCAACTGCCACGTCTACGTCGACGCTGCCGCCGACGCAGATCTGGCGGTCGACGTCGTGCTGAACGCCAAGACGCACCGCACCGGCGTGTGCAACGCCGCCGAGACCGTGCTGCTGCATCAGGACACCATCGACAACGGCGTGGCCGAGCGCATCGGGCTCTCGCTGTCCAGCAAGTGCGTGCAGCTTCGGGCCGACACGCGCTCGATGTCCGTGATGCCCGGCGCCACGCCCGCCACCGACGAGGACTGGAAAGCCGAGTACCTCGATCTGATCTGCGCCGTGCGGGTGGTGGACACCCTTGACGACGCCGCGGCCCACATCAACCGTTACGGCAGCCGCCACACCGACGCCATCCTCACGCAGGACACCGCGGCGGCCGATCGCTTTGTGCAGCTGGTCGACACCGCCAACGTGATGGTCAACTGCAGCACCCGATTCAGCGACGGCCAGCAATACGGCTTGGGCGCCGAAATCGGCATCAGCACCGACAAGCTGCACGCGCGCGGTCCGATGGGGGCCGAGGACCTGACCACTTACAAGTGGGTGGCGTGGGGGAGCGGGCAGGTGAGGCATTGAATTCAGATTTCAGATTTCAGATTTCAGATTGGGAACCGGGGGCACGTTTCGCGAATGGCAAAGGTGCATTGGCTTGCTTAAATCTGAAATCTCTAATCTGAAATCTGAAATCGACTTGCTCGTCTTTGACCTGGGCCGCGTGCTCGTCCAGATCGCCGACGACCTGGACGACGCGGCGACCCGCGCCGGGCGCAGCGGACTGCCGGGTTTCACCGGCGACCTGTCCGCCCACACCCGGCGGGGCGGCAACGAAGAAGTGGCCCGGCTGCTCAGCGGCTACGAGCGGGGGAACGTCGCCACCGCCGACTACGCCGGCGGCATCGCCGCGCAGGTCGATGCCGACCCCGACGACGTCGCCGCGATACACGACGCCGTGCTGATCCGCGCCTTCGACGGGCTGTCGGCTTTCTACGACCGGCTCGGCGACGCGCCGGTGTTGACGGCCTGCTTCAGCAACACCAACGCGGTGCACTGGGCCCGCATCGCCGACCCCGACGACCCGGCCTTCCTCGACCCCGACCGGCTGGACTTCCGCTTCGCCAGCCACCAGATCCGCCGGGCCAAGCCCGACGCCGAGGCCTACGCCTACGTCGAAGCGGCCACGCGCGTGCGGCCCGACCGCATCCTGTTCTTCGACGACCTGGCCGAAAACGTGGCCGCCGCCACCGAGCGCGGCTGGCAGACCGAGCACGTCCCGCGGATGGACAACCCCCTGCCGTGGGTCGCCGAGCGTCTGGCGGCCTACGGTGTGTTTCCTTGAGCGAACCCGCCACCCCACCGACCGCGCCCGCCCGCCGCGAACGACCCGGCACCGCCGTGCGGGGCCCGTGGATGATTGCCGTCACCCTGGGGATCGCGCTGCTGGCCCCGCTGGTCACCGTGCTGATTTTCCGCGCGGTGGACGAGCCCACCGACGACCGCGCCGACGCGGCCCCGCTGGTTTGGGCCGAACGCGACACCTGGCCGAAGAACCAATACGTTGCCTACAAGAGCCTCGAGCGCGGCATGATGTCCGCCGCGCGGACCAACGAAAAGTACAAAGACCTGGGCTTTCACGTCGACCCCGCCGAGCAGGCCGTCCTGCTGGGCCTTGCGGGACTTGCGCGGCAAGACGAGCCCGACTTCGCGGCCCGGTCCACCCGGGCTGAACTCGACCGCGCGGTGAACGAGACCGGCGGCCACTTTTACGCCCACTTCCTGCGCGCCGCGTGGCACCGCTTGCACGGTCACCCCGCCGCCGCGGACCAGGACCTCGCCGCCGCCTTTGCCGCCGCGCCCGCGGTGCTGATCACCCGCCCCGCCCTGGACGGAAGTGACACGCTCGCGTTTGCCGCCGACCAGATCATCGCCGACCGCCTCGACCGCTCACTCGTGCTGGTCTACCCCTTCCTGCGGTCCGGCGGCGACGGCCTGATCCACCTGCCGGTCTACAAGACCATCCTTCGGCGGGCCGACCCCGCCGTGCCCGCCGGCGTGGCCGAGGTCGATGAGCACCCGCGCTGGTTCACCTGGTTCGGCCGGGTGGGTCGGCTGCCGGCTTTAGGCGAAGACGCCGATCCGACGGTGGTGGGGGCTTACCGGGACTAAGAAGCCCGCCTCACCCAAGCCGACGACCGGGTGTTTGAGTTTCGCCCGCCCCCACCGGATAAACTGTTGCGGTGACCGACACTCCGACACCCAGCCCGCCGATCGAGATCGCCCCGCTGAAAGGCCCCTTTGATCTCGCGATCGCCCCCCCGGGATCCAAGAGCCTGACCAACCGCGCCCTGCTGCTGGCCGCGCTCGCCGACGGCACTTCGACGCTGACCGGCGTGCTGCTGGCCGACGACACCCGGCGGATGCTGGAGGCTTTGGAAACGCTCGGTTTCGATCTGAAGCTCGACGAGCACGCCCTCACCGTCACCGTCGAGGGTGCGGCCGGCAAGATCCCTGCCGACACCGCAGGACTCATGCTCGGCAACGCCGGCACCGCGGTGCGCTTCCTCACCGCCGCGCTGTGCCTGGGCGAGGGCCCGTACACCGTCGACGGCGTCCCCCGCATGCGCGAGCGTCCCATCGGCCAGCTGGTCGAGCCGCTGCGCGAGCTGGGGGCCGAGATCGGGTACGTCGAGCACGCCGGCTTCCCCCCGCTCACGATCGAGGGCATCGAACCCGACCCGATGGCCGCGCTGTCGGGCGGTAACTCGGTCGCGCTCGAGCCCACGCTCAGCAGCCAGTTCATTTCCGCCCTCTTTCAGATCGGCCCCTGTCTGGTCGGCGGGCTGGAGCTGACCTTCGAGGGTCGCATCACCAGCCTGCCCTACGTGAAAATGACGCTGGACCTGATGGAGATATTCGGCGCCGAGACCGCCCGCGACAAAGGCTACCGCGCCGTCCGCGTCCGTGGACGCGGCTACAAAGCCGCCGACTACGCCGTCGAGCCCGACGCCAGCAACGCCACCTACTTTTTGGCCGCCGCCGCGGCCACGCCGGGCGGCCGGGTGCAGATCCCCGGCCTGGGCAGCGAGAGCCTGCAGGGTGACGCCGAGTTCTGCGACGTGCTGGGCCGCATGGGCTGCGACGTGACCCAGCGGCTGCACGACACCGTCGTGCTGGCGCCACCCGACGGGGTGCTGCGGGCGGTCGAGGTCGACCTCAACGACATGCCCGACACCGCCCAGACCCTCGCTGTGCTCGCGCTCTTCGCCGAGGGCACCACCATCATCCGCAACGTGGGCAACCTGCGCGTCAAAGAGACCGACCGCCTGGCCGCGCTCGACACCGAGCTCACCAAGCTCGGCGCCGTGGTCAACATCACCGGCAACGACATCGCCGTCACCCCGCCCCACGACGGCAAGCTGAAGTCGGCCGCGATCGACACCTACGACGACCACCGCATGGCGATGTCGTTTGCGGTGGCGGGGCTGCGTGCATCGGGGGTGAGAATCAACGACCCGGACTGTGTGAATAAGACGTACCCGGGGTTTTGGCGGGATCTCGAGAAGTTGCGCGGCTAATGCCCTGCTCCATGTCATCAACGCCCGGAAACACGAAGGCGCGAAGGCTCAAAGACACAAAGGAAGGCAGGTTCAAGTTCTAACTCTTTTTTGCGCCTTTGAGCCTTTGCGCCTTCGTGTTTCCTCGTTTTTCTGAAGACTTCAAAGCAAGACATGTTTCCGCAAGATACCCGCGTTCAACTCGACCTCCCGCACCGCGTTCGCTTCACCCGCGACGCGTTCGCGCCGGGCAACGCCACCCTCGCCAGCGTTTTCACGAACGCCGAACCCGGTCGCGCCCTGATCGTGGTCGATCGCGGCCTGCTGGACGCCCGGCCCAACCTGCAAGCCGAGATCGCGGCCTACGCCGCGGCGCACGCCACCCGCGTTCCAAAGATCGTCGCCTTCCGCACCCTGCCCGGCGGGGAAACGGTCAAGAACGACCTCTCATTGCTCGAAGAGCTGCTCGGCGTCTTCAATCACCACCGCCTCGACCGCCACGCCTACATCATCGCCATCGGCGGCGGCGCCCTGCTCGACACCGTCGGCTTCGCCGCCGCCGTCTGCCACCGCGGCCTGCGCCTGGTCCGCATGCCCACCACCACGCTGTCTCAGGCCGACTCGGGCATCGGCGTCAAAAACGGCGTGAACATGTTCGGCCAGAAGAACTTCATCGGCACCTTCGCCGTCCCCCACGCCGTGGTCAACGACCTGGCCCTGCTCGAAGCCCTGAGCGACCGCGACTGGCGCTGCGGGCTCAGCGAAGCCGTCAAGGTCGCGCTGCTGAAAGACGCCGCTTTTTTCGCTCAGATCGAACGCGACGCCGAACGTCTGGCGCGGCGCGACCCTGCCGCCGGCGACCCGGTGTGGCAACGCTCCTCCGCGCTGCACCTGGGCCACATCACCCGGCCCCCGGCCGAGGGCGGCGACCCCTTTGAGTTCACCACCAGCCGCCCGCTCGACGCCGGCCACTGGGCCGCGCACCAGCTGGAGCGGATGAGCGATTTCACGATCCGCCACGGCGAAGCCGTCGCCCTGGGTCTCGCCCTCGACGCCGACTACGCCCGCGCCACGGGCCTGCTACCCGCCGCCGACCACGCCCGCATCGTTGGCCTGCTGGAAAGACTCGGCTTCGACCTGCACCATCCCCTGCTCGCCGACCCGCGGCTGATCGAAGGCATCGAAGCCTTCCACGAGCACCTCGGCGGCCGGCTCACGCTCACGCTGTTCCGCGGGGTCGGCGAGCCGATCGAGGTCCACGCATTGGACACGGACCAGATGGAGCGGGCAGCCCGTTCGCGAGTCATGACGGCGGCAGCCTCCGGGTTCGCAACATCGCCAGTCGTTCACCGATTTCCCAAGAACTCAAAGTCTGCAAATGACAAATGAAGCTCTGACCCCACAACGCCCAAATGAAGCTCTGACCCCACAACGCCCACAACGCCCCCACAACGCCCTGACCCCACAACGCCCCCAATGAAGCTCTGACCCCACAACGCTCCCTGTTCGATTGGGGCTGGAATCAACCTTTCGAGGACGCGGGCGGCCGCGTAAAGCGGAGGAATAATGGACGCCTCCCCTTTTTCTTCCCCCCCCTTTTTCGCGGCATGGAGCACGGCAACAGCCGTCCCGGCAAGGAGGGCGAGCGGGCGGTGATCGACGCCTACCGGGCGTGCGATTCGTTTACGTAGGGCATGGCTTGCCATGCCGCGGCCGCAGGCCGATTTTGGTCGTCGTTGGATTTCGAATGGGGCGTTCTTGGCAGGCGTCGAACAACCCGGAGGCATGGCAAGCCATGCCCTACAATCGCCGCATGGACGCAGAGAATGCCCCCCCGCAGAACCTCGGCGCCACCGTCGAGCGCTACTTCGTTGAGCACCGCGCCAAACTACTCGACGTGGCGGCTTTTTTGGACCGCTGCGACCGCGCGGCCGGCGGGGGCGGGGGTGAGCCGGGCGCCGACGCGGACTTCCGGATCGAAGCCCTTCGTCGCGCGGTGGCGCTGCTGGACGACGGCAACCCGGAACGCACGCGGCGGATCCTGGAGCTGATGAGCGATATGAGCGAAGCGCCGCTCGACGCCGCGCCGCCCGGGGCCGCGTCCGGAGCGCCGCGGCCGGACGCGGAGGCCTGAGCCGTGGCGTACATCGACCCGCACATCCACATGGTCAGCCGGACCACCGACGACTACCGCGCCATGCAGCTGGCCGGGTGCGTGGCGGTGACCGAGCCCGCGTTCTGGGCGGGCTTCGACCGCTCGTCGCCGGAAGGTTTTCGCGACTACTTCGTGCAGCTGACCGAGGTGGAGCCCGCCCGCGCCGCGCGCTTCGGCATCGCGCACCACGCGTGGGTCTGCATCAACCCGAAAGAGGCTGAGGATCCGGGGTTTGCGCGGGCCGTGATGGCCCTGCTGCCCGAGTTTCTGGCGAAGCCCAACGTGCTGGGCGTCGGCGAGATCGGACTCAACCGCAACACGAAGAACGAGCTGCTGATCTTCGAGGAGCACCTGGCGCTCGCCGAGGCCCACGACGCGCTGGTGCTGATCCACACCCCGCACCTGGAAGACAAGCTCAAGGGCACGCGGCTGATCCTCGACGCGCTGCGTCGGCACCCGAAGCTGACGCCCGACCGTGTGCTGATCGACCACGTGGAGGAGCACACCGTGGGCGCCGTGCTGGACGCAGGCTACTGGGCGGGCATGACGCTTTACCCCGACAGCAAGCTGAACCCTCCGCGGGCGGTGGACATCGTGGAGTGCTACGGGAGCGAGCGGCTGTGGGTGAACTCGGCGGGCGACTGGGGGCACAGCGACCCGCTGAGCGTGCCCAAGTGCGCGGCCGAGATGCGGGCGCGGGGGCATTCGGGCGATGAGGTGACGAAGCTGCTGCTGACCAATCCGACGACGTTCTTGGAACAGTCCGGAAGGTTCGGGACGATGTGAGCAATCAGCAGACACGACCGGGGTGCGGTCCGTCCGACTTGACGGAGTCTTGATTCTTGGAGGTTGTACTCGTGAAGGCAGCGGCGGACGGCACGCGGAGCGTGCCTGCTACGCTTTTCAGCCCTCGGCTTCGAGATACTCTTCGAACTCCCCGCGCTCGCCCGCTTCCTTCACGTACTTCTCGAAGGCCGAGTGCTGGTAGGAAATGAAGACGAAGGCGTGGTGCAGCGTGAGCCACTCGATGTCCGTGGGGTCTTCGCCCAGGTCTTTACGCATGCGGTTGAGTTCGGCGAGCAGGGGTTCGGGTTTCATGGGTAGAAAGGCTCGCGGACTCAGGCGGCCGAGTCGATGGGTTTTTCGATGGTGCAGATGTTGTGGATGCGGGCGATGGTCAGCAACTCTTTGAGGGCGGGCTCGTCCGACGCCGGACGGAAAATGTAGAGGCTGTCGGTGATCATCAGCGCTACATTTTCAGGGTGCCGGACGTCGTAACTCTGCCCGTTGTTCATCGTGATCCTGAACGGCTCGAACGGGGTGACTTTCAAAAGGTCGAGCATTTCGCGTCGTGTCATGGTGATACTCCTTGCGTCGAGCATACCCTACCGCAACCCTTACGCCGCGATGGCATCGCAAATTTTCTTCGCCGCGTCGGTCAGGTCGCTGCCCACGATCATGGTGGGGATGTCGGCCTTGGCGGCCTCGATGATCTTGCGGGCGGGCTCGACGTTGGTGCCTTCCAGCCGCACGACCAGCGGCACGGTGAAGCCCACGGCCTTGGCGGCGGCGACGATGGCGTTGGCGATGGTGTCGCACTTGGCGATGCCGCCGAAGATGTTGACCAAGATGCCCTTCACCCCGGCATCGGCCAGGATGATGCGGAAAGCCTCGGTCACGGCTTCTTCGGTGGCGCTGCCGCCCACGTCCAGGAAGTTGGCGGGCTCGCCGCCGTGCATCTTGATGATGTCCATGGTGGCCATGGCCAGGCCGGCGCCGTTGACCAGGCAGCCGATGTTGCCGTCCAGGTTGATGTAGCTCAGGCCGTACTCGGCGGCCTTGGCTTCACTCGCATCGACCTCGTCGGGGTCTTCCAGCTTGCGCAGCTCTTTCTGGCGGAAGGCGGCGTTGTCGTCGAAGTCGATCTTCGCGTCGATGGCGAGCACCTCGCCGTCGGGGTGCGCATCCGACTTGGGGGTCACAATCAGCGGGTTGATCTCCACCAGGCTGGCGTCGGTGTCGAGGAACAGCTTGGCGAGATTCATCATCACTTTGACCGCTTGGCCGACCTGCTTGCCCTGCAGACCGATGGCGAAGGCGACCTTGCGGGCCTGGAAGCCCTGCAGGCCGGTGTCGGGGTCGATGGGTTCTTTGATGATCTTGTCGGGCGTCTTGGCGGCGACCTCTTCGATGTCCATGCCGCCCTCGCTGCTGGCCATGAGCACGGGGCAGCCCCGCAGGCGGTCCACCACGATGCCCAGGTAGTACTCCTTGGCGATGTCCACGCCGCTGGCGACGAGGAGCTTCTTGACGGGCACGCCCTCGGGGGGCGTCTGCGGGGTGATCAGGTTCTTGCTCAGGATCGCGGTCGCGGCCTCGGTCGCCTCGGCGGCGGTCTTGACCAGCTTCACGCCGCCGCCCTTGCCGCGGCCACCGGCGTGCACCTGGGCCTTGACCACCGCAAGGGTGGCGCCGTCGTCGGCCAGCTGCTTAAAGGCGCCTTCGGCCTCGGCGGCTGAATCGATCACCACGCCGCCGGGAACAGGAATGTTGAACGTTTGGAGCAGTTCGCGGGACTGGTATTCGTGGATCTTCATAGCGGGGAGGATAGCCGTTTAGCGGGTGGCGGGGGCGGTTTCCGGTGGGTTTCGCAACGGAACGGCCCCCCGCGCGGCATCGTGCCGACGGGGTATGACCCGGCGGGGTGCGCCAAGTGGCGTTTGACCCCAAGGGGTCAAAGGGACGATAATCATCTTTCGATGCAGGCCCCGTCCCGATCACGACCCATCACACGCTCGGCCGCGCTCTTCGCGCTGGCCGCGTTGGTCTCGCTGTCGGTGGCGGTGCCGGGCGGGGCCCAGGCCCAGATGCTGGGGGGCCAGTCGGCCGCGGCGTCGCAGTTCATCGCGCGGCTGAACGAGGCCGCGCGGACGCTGGCCGGGCCCCGCGACGATTCCGACGTCAAGCCGTGCCCGGTGACCCGGCCCGCGATGGCCGGGAACTGCCGGCCGCCGGCGCCCCGGCCCCACCCGCCGGTCGACCGCGGCAGCCTCGCGCTGGGTCACCGGATGGACCTCACGCGGTTGTACCTGCCGCCACCCACGGTTCATTGAATTGAGGGTGCCGCTGACGATCGCGGCACGCTGAGCTGCGCCGCTGCCGGTGTTTCTCTGCGCGGCGTCTCCGATTTCGGCCGCCGCGTCTCAACGTCGGTCCTCTTCATCTCTAAGCCGCTTGGCCACCGCGTGGTGCGTCGCGACGGACTTCGGCCCGCTCGCCGCGTCTGCGACTCCCGGCCCGAGCCCCGTAAGCCGCCGTCTCTTCGTTCAAGCGGGGACGGCGCAACTCCAGCCTTCCTCTTGATTTTCACCGAAAGCACACCCCATGGTTGTCCAATCCATCGGCCGCCAGTTCACCAAAGTCTTCGGCTCGCGCAACCAGCGGGTCATCCGCAGCTACAACAAGCGGGTCGAGCAGATCAACGCGCTCGAACCGCAGATGCGTGAGCTGACCGACGCGCAGCTGCGGGCCAAGACCGCCGAGTTCCGCGAACGCTCGCAGAGCGGCGAGCCGCTGTCGTCGCGGCTGCTCGAAATCATGGCCGTCGCCCGCGAGGCCATGGACCGTGCAGTGGGCATCCGCTGCGTGTTCGACCCGCAGTTCGGCTTCGACCCGTCGGTGCTGCCCGGCGACATGCAGCAGCGCTACGCCGAGCTGAAAGGCCAGGCCGACGCGCTGGAGCCCGCGTCCGTCGCCGGCGGCGAGCCTGCGCCCGGCTGGCTGCAGATCGACATTCCGCCGTCGTTCTACGAGGCGGTCCGCGCCGTGCACCCCGAAAGCAAGCCCCCGTTCCGCGCGCGTCCGTTCGACGTGCAGCTGATCGGCGGCATGGTGCTGGGCGAGGGGAAGATCGCCGAGATGCGGACCGGTGAGGGCAAGACCATCGTCGCCCCGCTGGCCTGCTACGTCGCCTGCTGCGACGGCCTGCAGTGCCACGTGGTGACCGTGAACGACTACCTGGTGCAGCGTGACCGCGACTGGGTGTTCCCGTTCTACTACTACCTGGGGCTGACGGTCGGCGCGATCCACCCCCAGCACATGCAGCCGCCGCATCTGAAGGCCGAGGCGTATCGCTGCGACGTGCTCTACGCGACCAACGCCGAGTTGGGCTTCGACTTCCTGCGTGACAACATGAAGATGTCCGTCGAGGAGCAGGTGCAGAAGCACCGCGACTTCTGCATCATCGACGAAGTCGACTCGATCCTGATCGACGAGGCCCGCACCCCGCTGATTATCAGCGGCCCGGCCCACACCGAGACCCCGCGGTACGACCTGGCCGACCAGATCGCCCGGCACCTGATGCAGCAGCAGACGGCGTGGAACGCGGCGGACAAGAAGGTCAAGGCCGCCGAGATGAAGATCAAGGGGCTGGAAGGCGACGCCCGCAACGCGCGCGACAAGAAGGTCGCCCAGCAGCACCGCGAGCAGATGAAGCAGCGCATCGCCGAGCTGCCCGCGCTCGAAGACGAGCGCGACCGCCACGTGCAGTACTACGAAGTCGAGATGGACAAGAAGGCCGCGCACCTGACGCACGACGGCACGGCGGAGGCCCAGAAGATGGCCGGCGTGGGCAGCTTCTACGTGGGCGACAACATGGACCTGCCGCACCTGATCGGCAACGCGGTGCGGGCGCACGCCGTCTATCAGCGCGACCAGCAGTACATGGTGCAGGGCGGCGAGGTCATCATCATCGACGAGAACACCGGCCGGCCGATGATCGGCCGCCAGTGGAGCGACGGCCTGCACCAGGCGGTGGAGGCCAAGGAGAAGGTTCAGATCAAGCAGGAGACCCAGACCCTCGCCACGGTCACCATCCAGAACTTCTTCAAGCTCTACAAACGCCTGGCGGGCATGACCGGCACCGCCATCACCGAGGCCACCGAGTTCAACGAGATCTATAAGCTGGACGTGGTCAGCGTGCCGACCAACAAGCCGATCCAGCGGATCGATCGCGACGACCTGATTTACTTGTCCACCAAAGACAAGTGGGACGCCATCGTCGACGAGATCAAGCGCGTGCACGACACCGGCCGCCCGACCCTGGTCGGCACCACCAGCGTGGACAAGAGCGAGATGCTCAGCGCCATGCTGAAAAAGAAGCACGGCATCAAGCACAGCGTGCTGAACGCCAAGGCCGAGAACGCGGAGAACGAGAGCGGCGTGGTCGAAGACGCCGGCGAGCTGGCCGCGGTCATGATCGCCACCAACATGGCCGGCCGCGGCACCGACATCAAGCTGCGCGCGGTGGAGCGCGCGGCGCTGATCGACCACTGGAAGACGCGGAACCTGCTGCCCCACCAGGCCGGGCCCGAGCTGGACGACGACGCGCTGCTGGCGTTGAGCTACCGCCACCAGGCGGTGCAGGTGCTGGGCATCCCGAAAAAAGAGGCCGAGAACGCGACCGACGCCGAGCTGAGGCTGCGCCTGTTCCGCTACTGGGCCGAACACGACGGCTGGGTGGACCCGAAGAAAGCCGCGAAGCTGACGCTCGAAGAATGCGTCGATGCGCTGGACGCGCTGCCCGACTACCCCAAGCACAAGCTGGCGGTGTGGCCCAACGTCGAGGCCATGGGCGGGCTGCACATCATCGGCACCGAGCGGCACGAGAGCCGCCGCATCGATAATCAGCTGCGCGGCCGCGCCGGCCGCCAGGGCGACCGCGGCAGCAGCCGCTTCTTCCTGAGCCTGGAAGACGACCTGATGCAGATGTTCGCTGGTGGCATCACCATGACCATGCTCAGCAAGCTGGGCATGAAAGAGGGCGACGCGATCGAGCACAGCATGGTGAGCAAGAGCGTGGGCCGGGCCCAGCGCAAGGTAGAAGAGCGAAACTACGAGATCCGCAAGAACCTGCTGGAATACGACGAGGTCATGGAGCACCAGCGCAGCGACTTCTACGGCCTACGGCAGGACGCGCTCGAAGGCAAAGACGTGCACGGCATGGTGCTGGACTACATCGACCAGGCCGTGGACGACGCGGCGGGCAAGTATCTCGCGCCCGATTACGTGAAGCAGCGGGCGGCCGAGTGGTGCCAGAGCGAACTGGGCATCAGCGTCGACCCCGCCCGGCTGCAGCTGGAAGACCTTGGCGAGCTGCAGGAATACGTCCGCAAGTCGGCCCGCACCGAGGTGGCGCAGGTGGTCGACGTGACCCTGGGCGAGTACATGGGCAACGACATGCTGCCCGAGGACTGGGACCTGACGGGCCTGAGCAACTGGGCCCGCACCGAGTTCGGCGTGAACCTGTCGGTGGTGGACCTGCAGCGCAGCAACCCTCACGACGTGCAGACATCGCTGACCACCGCGGCGCAGAAACAGGTCGACGGCAAGGACCTCGCCGGCCTGTCGCAGTTCCTGGAGGAGCACATTCCCCAGCGGGAGCTGAGCGAATGGGCCCAGAAGAAGTTTGGCCTGGACGTGACCGTGGAGGAGCTGGAGGGCAAGGGCATTGAGGGCGCCGCCAAGCTGGTGAACGACAAGGCCCACGCCGCCTACAACCTCCGCGCGTTGACCTACCCCGTCGAGTTCACGATGGAGGTGCTCAGCCAGGGGGCCCAGCAGGACCCGAACTGGACGATGCAGCAGCTGCTGGGGTTCGCGAAGCAGCGCTATGGCCAGGACTGGGATCCGGAAGAGGTCAGCCAGCTGAACGGTCAGGACATCTTTCAGAAGCTGCTGAACGAGCAGGCCGCGTGGATGAAACAGGGCGGCAAGCTGGAGGAGGAAGCCGCCGCCATCTACGAGGAGTTCGGCAGCGACCCCGCGAAGCTGGCCGCGAAGCTGCAGGAGCGTTACGGCAGCAAGGTCACCCCTGAGCAGATCGAGAAAGACGACGACGTCAAGCAGCTGATCGTGGACGAGGGCCTGACCCTGCTGCGCCGCGAGCTGGGCCAGCTGGAGCGCTACGTGCTGCTGCAGATCCTCGATGCGACGTGGAAGGACCACCTGTACGCGATGGACCAGCTCAAGGAGTCGGTCGGCCTGCGGGGCTACGCCGAGAAGGATCCGCGGATCGAGTACAAGCGCGAGGGCGCGAACCAGTACCGCAACATGCAGGGCGTGATCCAGGACCGCGTGACCGACCTGATCTTCCGCGCCCGGCTGACGCCCAACATCCGGCTGCAGAGCCCCGACCCGGCGCGGATGCAGGCCGCGCAGCCGGCGCCGCCGTCCGCGGCCGTGGCGCATCAGCCGGCGCCCGACCCCGCCGCCGTTGCCGCGGCACAGCAGGCCGCGGCGGGCGCGAAACCCGCGAAGCCCGAGGACACGGCGCCCGAGGCGCCGGTGCCGCGATCGCTGCGGCGCTCTGCCGGCGACGACGCGTCGACCGGAGGCGAAGACAAGCCGAAATACAAGTCGCGCAAAAAACGGAAGTAGACGCGGCGCCGCGGCGGGCCCGGTCGTGGTCACGCACGGAAAGCCGGCAGAAAACTTGTGGGAAAACCCTTGACCTGCCGCGGTTTTCGTGGACAATTGCCACTTCGACATCGCGCGGACGGTCACCGCGTTTCCACGCTCTCGGAGGAGCCGACATGTCGCGTGTCTTCGGTCAGGGTGATATTTCGCGAAAGGGTCCGCCCGTTTTCGCGCGGCGGCGTATCCGTTTTTTGGTGTTGGTCCGCGACGCCCTCCGCCGCATCTTCGCGGACCGCGCGTCGCTGCGCGCGCAGCGTCGCCGCCCGGTGGCGTCGTGTCCGTGTGTGCTGCTTCAGGTTCACGTGTCGCTCGAACGCATCCGCTGGCAGGCGGCCCGCGGGGTGTTGAGCGGCCCCGGCTTATGACATTCAGGACGAGACCGGCTGAGCGCGCGGGGTAGCGCCTGCGCCTCAGCCCTCTTGGGCGGACCGTTGTGTCCGCCGCCGTTCCACGCGTGACCGCGTGCGCGATCCCTCTGCGGGTCGAGTTCGCCGCCGCCGCGTTCAGACGCTGTCCTGCGCCCGTCCTCCGCTCCTCTTAAGTCTCTCCCGCCGCTTGCGAGAACAACCATGCCGAACCCCCACGCCCCCGATCATGATCTCCCCTCCGATCCCGACGCCTCGCTCTACCGCGCCTCGGAGTATCCGCCGCGGCCGGTGCGGTCGCCCGAGTCGTCGCCGCACATCCGCTTCGCGACCGCGGCTCACCTGGACGCGATGGCCGCCCGGGTGTCGGAGGGCGGTGAAGGCCCCGCCGTGCTGCTCCCCGGCACGCCGCTGGTGGAGGCCTCCGCCGACGGCGCCACCCTGCGGGCCCTGGACCACCGCGGCGTGCCGCTGACCGGGTTGGACCGCAACCGCCACGGCGTTGTCGTCGGAAGCTCCGGATCGGGAAAGACTTACGGCGTTGGTCTCGGCATGTTGGACGCGGTCGCCGGTCAGACAGGCGACAGCATGGTGTGGCTGAACGCCCGGGGCGCGGCGGGCACGCAGGAGGTCACCCGCCTGGTCCGCCGCCACCGCCGGGGCAAGATCCGCCGCGTGGTCCTCGCGCCGGGCCGACCCGACCGCTCGGTGGGCATGAACGTGCTGGCCTACGCCCGGCGGTGCGGGCGGCTGCTCACGCTGGTGCAGACGCTGGTCCGCGTCGAAGAGCGGGGTTCCGAGAGCGCCTTCTGGGACAACCAGGCGTCGGCCTACTTCTCGGCCCTGCTGTCCAGCCCCGACGTCGAGTCGCTGGCCCACGCGGTGGACCTGCTCAACAGCGAAAAGCGGCTGCGTACGTTTGCCGCGGCCCGCCGCTGCGACCAGCTGAACGCCTTCGTCTCGTTCCTGGACAGCGGCAATCAGAACGCGGTCACCGTCATCGCCGACATGCGGTGCCGGATCGCGCCCTTCGCGGCGGACCCCGAGGCCCGGGCGGTCATGAGCGGGGCCGACGAGTTCGACCCGGAGGTTCTGCTGCGGTCGGGTGAGCGCTTCCTGCTGGTGATCGAGGCCAACGAAAGCGAGTTCAAGGACCGCGGCCTGCTGATCAACCTGTTCCTCTCGCTGTTTTTTGACGCCGCCGCCCAGGTGGCCGAGGTCACCGCGGATCGGCGGCTGCCGCGGCCGGTGCACGTGACGCTGGACGAGGTGGGCAACGTCGGGGTGATCGACAAGCTGGAGTCTGCGCTGCACGGCATGCGCTCCCGGGGGCTGAGCATCTGGCTGCTGCTCCAGTCGCTCGAACAACTCGCGCGCTACGGCCGCGAGGCGGAGTCGGTGCGGGCGAGCCTGCAGACGCAGATCTTCCTGTTCTCGGGGCTGGCCGATGTCGACCGCGCGGCGGCGGTCTGCAAGAGCGAGACGATCCTGACCGAACGCTGGGACCAGGGGGAGGAGTGGGACGAGGTGCACAAGGCCTGGCGTTCGGCGTCAACCCGTCGCAAAGAGATCCGCGAACGCCCGCTGCTGAACCGAGGCGACCTGCGCACCCCCAAGCACCCCATTTTCGGCGGGCTGGCCCTGATGTACGCACCGGACGACCCGCCGGTACTCGTGCACTTCACGCGCGTGTGGGCGATGCCGGCGCTGAAGCGGTGCATCGAGCGCGGCGCCGCCGCGGCCGGGTACCGGACGCGTAAGACCCCGCTGCCCGTGCCGGCGGTGCTGCCGGCGGAGGCCGAGGCGGGCAAAGCGAGCGGTGCGGACAAGCCCGCCGATGGCGTCACCGACACCCGGCGGCTCCCGACCGAGGTGGTGCGCACGCAGACGGCGGCCGTGGCCCGGGCGTTCTACCGCGGCGCCGACAGCCGCGACGCCCGCCGCTGGCTGCGGAAGATCTTGAAAGAGAATCGGAAGAACGCGCGGCTGTCGCTGCGGATCCTCGAGGAGTACCGCGCCCGCGACGCCGGCCTGGACGACGCCTTCCGGGCGTTTAAACTGGCGGGGACCGAGAACGTTCAGGCCAACCTGAACTTCTACGACTACCTCAAGCTGAAAGAGCGCGGTGCGGCGCGGGCGGAGTCGAGTGGTTCGAACTCGCCCGCGTATGAGCGGTTCCGCCAGCGTGTGCGGGCCGTCGTCGCCCGCAACGCCCGGTCCGAGTCCACATCGGAGCTGATGGAAGCTCTGGCCGCGCGGAAGCGGGCCCGCCTGCGTGACGCGGTGAAGGCGGAGCCCGAGCTCGTCGTGATCGACCCCGGCCGGTCCGCGCGCGAACGCCCCGGCAAGGACAAGCGCGCTGAGCGCAAGGCCCGTAAACGCGCGGCGAAGGGAGAAGCCGCCCGTCGGGACCGCTGCGGCGGCAAGAAAGACCGCAAGAAGGACCGCAAGAAAGATGGCAAGCCCGGTCGGGGAAAGACCAAGCGCAAGGGTCGTTGAGCGGCACGGCGGGGCGCGTGAAACGCACGCGCCCCGCGCCCGTGGGTCAGCCGCGGCGCGTCCAGGTGGCTGGTGTGGTTGGCCACGACCACGAACGGCGGCGACGCGGGCAGGTGTTCCAGGCCGTCGAACACCGGCCGGTGGAACGCGGCCAGGTATCCGCGGGTGGCGAGCCGCGCGGCCCGGTGCCCCACGGCGGTCACCAGCCCCGCCTCGCGGCGCACGCTCCGATCGCGCCCGCCCGCGTCTTGCCCGGGCTGGTGCCGGGGCAGAGCTTGCGCCGCCCCAGCGCCTTGCCGCAGCAGAAGGCGAACTCGACGTAGGCGAAGCAGGCCAGCAGGCGCAGCCCCAGCATCCACCAGGCGGCGCCCAGCAGGGCCGCGCCGCCGATGAGCAGGCCCAGCACCACCCACGACCGCGTGCGCGTGCGGATCTCGGCGGCCAGCGCGCCGTCCATCAGCTTCGCGCGTTGCAGCAGCGGCGGCATTGCAAGCCCCACCGCGATCTCCGGCCCGGCGATCGGGGCGTCGACGTCCCGCCTTGTGGGACCTGCGCCACGGACCTAGAATCCCGGCCTCAGGGCCTGTAGCTCAGTTGGGAGAGCGCTGCCTTTGCAAGGCAGAAGTCGTCGGTTCGAACCCGTCCAGGTCCATTGTCATTCGGAAAAGCCACCGGGTCACTTCCCCAAAACTTCGCGAGCCTGCGAGCCTGCGGGCCGGCGGCGGCTGACGCGGGCCGCCGTAACGTTAGACCGTTCCACGCCGGGCCGGCCGGTCTGAGGTGACCGGTCGGTCGATTGCCGCCTCGGCGGATCCGCCCGTTGCATCGGCACACTGGCCCGTCGGAGATCCGGTCCCGGAGTTTCCGTCACGAGGCGGGGTGACGGAGCACCGGCATCACTTTCAGAACCCGTGCCGGCGCATCGGGGTTTTGCAGCCGCCAGATAAGGGTTTCGGCCGCGGCCCGGCCGAGATCCTCGGGCTGGGCGTCGATGTGAAGGGGGGGCGGCGACATGGTGTCGACCAGGTCGGGGTCGTAGTTGGCGGTGATGACGGTACTGGATGCGGGATCCATGCCACGTTGCGCGAGCATCTGGTGCAGGCGGGTGAATAAGGGGGTCGTGCCGGGGACGAAAAACGCCGCGGGTGCGCGGTCTGCGTCGAGCACGCGGTCGATCTCCACCGCAAGACGCGCTACCGACTTCCCGGTGGACTGGGCGGTGTCAATCCGCACACCGTGATCACGCAGGTGGAACTCGAGGGCGGCGACGCGGTCCAGGTACGTGAGGTGGTCGGCGTCTTCGTTCACCACCACGACCCGGCGGTGGCCTCGCTCCTTGACGACCTGGGCCGCGAGGCGGCCCACTTCGGCGTCATCCGTGTGGACGTGGTCACCCGCGGGGCCGGGTTTGCGGTGCTCCATCAGCCAAACGCGGGCCAGCCCCTGCAGGTTCTCGTGCGGCCAGTCATCGAACAGGCCCGAGCGGATGATCGCGCCGTCGAGGGTGGGGGTTTGAAACGGTGGCGGCAGATCGCGCTCCACCGTCAAGCGGGTGAAGAGAAGCTCAATTCCTCTGCGGGTGAGCACCTGCTCAATCCCGTGCAGCAGCTGGCCTGTGAGTGCGGTGCGGGCGGCGGCCGGGTCGTGGTCGGGGATCAGGAAGGCGACGCGGCGGTGCTCGAACATTGCGCCGGCGCGGCCGCGTTCGCCGCTCTTGCGCTGGTGAGCCGGAACGTATCCGAGGTGGAGGATTGACGCCTCGACTCGGCGTGCGGTGTCGGAAGCCACGTTGGTGTCGCCCTTGAGGACGCGGTAGAGCGTCATCCGGCTGACGCCGGCGTGTTGGGCAACTTGGCTGGCGGTTGTGGGGCGAGGCATAGGCGATGGAGTCCGGCGGCGAGGGGTGTCCCTAAGTTACATGAAACACGCGGGGGGGGGGGATCCACTATTTTCAGGGCCCAAAGGGTGGTGGCCCATTCAGGCGTCGGAAATCAAGGTGTCTAAAAATGACTTATTTACGGGTCGTTAACGCATGTTTACCAGAAAATCGATAAGTTTTTCTTACCACTGTTACATCTTGCGACACTTCCTTCGTTTACTATTTTTTCCGAAGGTTGGCCCATAAGGCTGCCCGAGGCAACCGCCACGTGGCGTGCATCGCCTCGATTTTTTTTCTTTCCTTTGGAGGATTCCCGTTATGAACAAGACACTCACCCCTGCTCTGGCTGCCCTGAGTGCCACGGCCCTGTTGTCGGCCGGTGCGATGGCCGCCCCGGTCGCGCTCGATCCGTTCTTCACCCTGGGACAGGGCGGCGCGAACCTGGCGACCCCAACCGGTAACAGCGGCGGCACGGTCGCGTACGCCGCCGACCCGCGGAACGACATCGGACTGGGGAGCGACTTCGCCGCCCCCGCCTTCGCCAACGTGGGCGACAAGCTGACCTACACCTACACGGTCCAAGACATCACCAGCAGCTTTGACCGCAACAATACGTTTCGCGCAGGCATCGGCTTCGGTTCGACGGCGAGCCTGAGTTTTAACTCGGGTATCGGCGTGTCGCGAGACGGCCGCTTCAACCTGACCGCGAACGGCAACGCGTTCTCCGGCGGAGCACAGCTGCCCGGGGCCAGCGGCACCTTTACCGCGACGGGCGGTGCGAATCAGATCGACACCGGCAACACCATCGACGTAACGCTTTGCCTCGAGCTGACGGCCACCAACGGCACGACCTTCGACTACGCGTACAGCGCGACCTTTGCCAGCGGCATGGAGGTCAGCACGCTCGGGGCCACCATCACGGGCCTGACGTCGGGGCAGGCCAACCGGGTCTATCACCTGACCAACGCCAGTGAAGTCAAGATCGATGGCGACGGTTGGACGATCAGCAACGCCGCGGTCGACTTCACCGCGGTTCCCGAACCCGCCTCCGTCGCCCTGCTGACCGCGGGCGGAGCCCTGCTGCTGGGCCGCCGCCGGCGTGCGTGATTCGAAGCACCGCAACCGCCCCCCACATGGGGGGCGGTTGCCGGCCTCGGCGTCCAACCCCCCGTCTGAATCAGTCGGGATCGGACGCGGCCGAGCGGGTCGCATCAACGGCGACCCAACCTCCTCCCGGTCTCGCGGCAATTGACGTTGCCGGCCGGGCTTGTCAGAGACTTAGATCCAAGAACTTATCGCTTTCTCTCGTAAAGGAACCGTCATGACCCTTCTCCGCCAACGTGCCGCAACCCTCTCTCCGACCGCGGTGCAGCCCGCCCGGTACCGGGGGGCCTTCACCCTGATCGAGCTGCTGGTGGTGATCAGCATCATCGCGCTGCTGATCGGGATCCTGCTGCCGGCGCTCGGGGCGGCCCGCGAAACGGCGCGGGCCGTGAGCTGCCTGAGCAAGATGCGGCAGATGGGCATCGCGGTGAACACGTACGCTGTCGACGAGAAGTTTGCGGTGGCGTATGGGTCGTATCGTGGGCCCGGTCTGCCGCCCGACGGCACTGGCGAGGCAACGAACTGGTATGTGTACGCGGAGTACATGGGGGCGCCGAGTCTGGCGGCGACCGACGCCGCGCGGTCCCCCGGCTACCAGAAAAACAATGTGGACCTGGCCGAATGGTCACAGAGCGGGATCTGGAGCTGCATCGCTGCGGAGAATGCGGTGGGGGGGGTCGGTACGGTGAGCTCCGGCGTTGGACCGGGCTACCGCGGCACGTTTGCCATCAACCGGCAGATCGGCCGGATGTTCCGTGGGGTCGACGGATTCAAGTTCCTGACCACCGTGGACGGACCCGAATCGCCATCCGAACTGATGCTGTTCGCCGATGCCGGGTGGTACCGCCCGTTTGGCGCCGGGAACTGGTGGCACCCCGAGGTCGACGGTCGCGGGAACGCGTCGGGAACGGGCATGACTCCCCCGATGCAACCGCATCCGCCCGCCAGCCCCGAGCGATTCGTGACGGCCACGGGCGGCGGATCCGATCGGTTCTACTTCGTGAACGGAACCAGCAACTATGTGTTCCTGGACGGGCACGCCGAGGGGATCGACCAGGAGGGCGTCACGCTGGGGGCGGCGAATCCCTTCAGCCTGCCGCCGTTTGGTAATCGTTCAGAATGGAACCGGTTCTGGAACGGCAACAGCCACCCCAACAACAACGGATTCACCACCATCCCCTGATGCCGGATCGTTGCTCTTCGCTCACCCGCACCCATGGACGCTTGCACTTGCTCGACCCACGTTTTTCCCTCGGGGTTGCCGGAATAACCTTTTTGCTCGCCTCGTACGCCGGCGCTCAGAGCGTTCGGGAGATCGACCTGGGTGAATGGACCCCCACCGGCCGCAGCGTCTGCTACGAAGTGGCCGCCGCCCCGGAGTCCGGGTTCGGCCTCGTCTTCCGCGGTCCGCCGCCGGGGCAAGCCCATCCGCGGCACGACGCGGGGGCCTTGGCCGAGTTTGGCAGTGACGTACGCCTTGAAGAAGGCGAGTCGCTCCGTTTCAGCGCGACCGTCGATGTCGCTGGTGCGCCGCTCGCCAACCAGGGGCTGCGTATCGGCTTCGAGCACGCGGGCGAACCCAATCAGACGGTGTTGTTTGCATTGGATACGGGCAAGCCCGGGGGCACCTCGCTGCAAGTGAACAGCACCGCCAGCCGTAACGAGTTCACCGGAGGCCACAAGGGAGGCGGCGAGCCGGACGACGGAGCGCTGGCCGCAACCGATCGGCTCGATGCGGGCAACTCGGTCCCTCTCGAGTTGACGCTGACCCGCGGAGCCGAAAAGTTCACCGCGGACTGGACCTGGGGAGGCTGGTCGTCGTCGCTGGAGTTTCGTCCGCAGACCGGCACGCCCGATGGCCGGTTCGACAAGGTGTTCGTGGTGACGAATGATGCGGCCTGGAACGACCCCGCTCATGCGCTGACGTTCCGGGATATCGAGATCACGCTGCTGGGTCCCGGAGTGCCCTCAGAAGCGGACGCGGACGCTGAACCGGACGCGGACGACGATTCGGGACCCGGCCTGATTGAGCCCGAGTGATGACCCGGGTGCCCCGATGCGGGTGCCAGCCTGAACCGGACATGCCCGCCTGTGATCACTGAAATCTTACCTCACGGCCGGCTGATGCTCAGCGGCTGGCGGCGGATCGCCGTGCTCCTCCACATGGTCCTCGGGGTCGTGCTGATGGGCTCGACCGACGCGTCGGCCGAACCGGCGTTGTTGGATCTGGGCACCGCGGTGCCGGCGGTGGAGGGCGACTGGGTGGTCGTCCTCGATGGCACCGTGGTGGTGGGCCGCGGCGACGGTGCGGCGGCGGGCGACGCAGTCGTGGAGGGGCTGGATCACCCCGCGCGGCTGACGGCGGCCGCGGCCCGGGGTTCCACGGCGGTCATCGCGGGGGGCCTGGACACCGACGGGAACCCCCACGCCCGGGTGCACCGGCTGGACCGGTCGGACTCCGGGGAGATCGCCGCGACCCGGCTGCCGGACCTGCCGGTCCCGCTGGCCGGGGCCGGCGTCGGGTTCCTGAACGACACGGCGTTCGTCGTGGGCGGCGGAACCGGTCGCAGACTGCAGCCATCGCCGCAGACCTACACCCTTGATCTCACAAATCCGTCCGCGGGCTGGGATGCTTCGCGGCCGCCACTGCCCGGCGGGGCCCTGCGGCCGGCGGTCCTGGGGCTGTACGACCAGATCAACGTGGTCGGGGGCTTCGACGGCACGCTGGGCGCCGACGGTGCGGCAGACGCCCTTGAACCTTCGCGCGACGTGTGGGCCTACCGCGACACCCCCGTCGCGGGAACGCAGGACCGCGGATGGCTGCCCCGGACCGCCTTGCCCGAAGCGCATGCGGGCGGGGCGCTGGTGGCGACCGGCAGCGCGCACGCGCTGCTGGTCGGCGGGTCGGCTTCGCCGTTCGCGGCCGGTTTGTCGGTGCGGGGCGTGGTCGCTGGCGATCCGGTCTCCGGAGATCCGGTGCCGGCGCGGCTGCTGCACCTGATCACCGACACCGCGCTGGCGGTGGGGCCTTCGCCAATGTCCGGGGCGGTGGCAGCGGATTTTGATCGCGACACGCAGACCCTGCGGGTCTGGGAGTTGAAACGGCAGGCGTCCTTGGACGACGCGGTGGACCCGACGCGGCCCTCGCGGCGGGCGGCCGCGGCCACGCTGACCTACTCCGGCCCCGCCCTGTCGGTGGTGGACTACGCGGTGGTCGTGCTCTACTTCATGGGGATGGCCGGGGTGGGGATGTACTTCGCCTGCCGCCAGAAAACCGGCGACGACTTTTCGCTGGGCGGGCGCACCACCCGGTGGTGGGCGGCGGGCATCAGCATGTTCGCCACCGGGGCCAGCAGCATCAGCTTCATGGCGATCCCGGCGGTGGTGTTTGGCAGCAGCCTGGTGTGGTTCGCTTACGTCGCGGTCTTTATGGTCCCGGCGTATTTTTTGCAGGCCCACTACATCTACCCGCTGCTGCGGCGGCTCAGGCTGACCTCCACGTTTGCATACCTTGAACAGCGGTTCGACAAGTCGCTGCGGATGATTGCGAGCGTGCAGGCAATCGCCTTCCAGCTGCTGGGCCGCATGGCGGTGGTCATGCTGCTGCCGGCGTTGGCCATCCAGGCCGTGACCGGGCTGGACATCTATCTGAGCGTGACGCTGATGGGGGTGCTGACGACCGCATACACGACGCTGGGGGGCTTCGCGGCGGTCATCTGGACCGACGTGATCCAGGGGCTGATGATGTTGGTGGGTTGCGTGTTGATGATCGTGCTGGCGGTGGTGTCGCTGCCCGGGGGATTTGGAGAGTTCGCCGCCACGTCGACCGATTACGGCAAGTTCGACTGGGCGCTGTGGGGCACCGACTTCACGACGCCGCTGTTCCTGGGGCTGGGTCTCGTGCTGCTGGTGCAGCAGCTCGGCTTCGCGGCCGATCAGCCGGTGGTCCAGCGGGTATACGCCACGCCACTGCGGGACGTGCGGAAGCTGGCGGCCACCAACGCGGTCTGCAGCGTGCTGATCGCCGGGCTGGTCTGCCTCACCGGGGTGGCGATGTTCGCGTACTTCCACGCCTTCCCGGGAGAACTTAACCCGACGATGGCGTTCGACCACATCGTGCCGCACTACGTGATGGTGCGTCTCCCGCCGGCGCTGGCGGGCCTGATTATTGCCGCTATTTTCGCGGCGTCGATGAGCACGCTGAGCAGCAGCATGAACAGCGTGGCCACGCTGGTTGGCGAAGACTTCTACCGGCGGTGGCGGCCCGACGCGAGCGACCGCTCCCGGCTGCGGGTCATGCAGGCTGCGTCGATCGCGGCCGGCGCCGTCGGCACGGGCACCGCGCTCTACATGGCGAGCCTCGACCTGACCAGCATGTTCAAGACCTGGAACGAGGTGATTGCGCTCCTGGGCGGCGGGATCCTGGGGGTCTACATCCTGGGCATGTTCACCACCCGGACCAACGCGGCGGGGGCCACGGTGGGGGCGGTGGGCAGCATCGTGGCCGGGTTCTGGCTTAAATCCGCGGCACCGATCCACTACATTTTCTACACCCCCGCCCTGGTCCTCCTCTGCGTGGTCCTGGGTTACCTCAGCAGCCTCTGCCTGCCCAGCCGCCCCCGTGACCTCGCGGGACTGACGGTTTTCACCCCGCTGGACGGCGAAGTGGAGCAGGCGGCATGAAACGTCTGGAGCGTCCCACCATGAGCTATTTAAATTCACGCCGCGTCGCCAGCGGACGCATCAACCCAGCGGCCGGAGGCCGGTGGACGCGCGCGGCCGTCATCGCGACCGTCGCGCTGGTCGGCCCGGCCCCGGCGCAGCCGCCGGCGGGGTTCACCGGTGAAGAGGTGCTTAACGGTGATCTGGGTTACCCCCCGTCGCCCCCGGTGGAGGTCGCGTACGACACTGCGGGTCTGGTGTTGGACCGCATGGGCCACGTGCCGGAGGTGGGCGTGCACCCGCGGGTGCTCTTCGGCCCCGACGACCTGCCGGACATCCGGCACCGGCTCGCGACCACCCGGGTGGGCGGTTTCCTGACCGGCCTGATGAACGAGCGTCTGGACAAGGGCTACCGCGACCCGGCGAGCTGGACCGCGCAGACGATCGACCGGCTGATTGCCGGAGACTTTGCCGCGGTGGACGCGGCCTTCGAAGATCCGAAGCCCGCCGGGCGGACCGGCTACTGCCGCATCCCGGTGCTGTACGACCTGCAGCTGGCGGCCTGGGATGCGCTGATCCGCGAAGACGCTGCGCAGGGCGAGCGCGTGGCCGTGGCTGTCGCGCAGTGGGCTCGGCGGCTGCGTCCGCAGGTGGACGGCTGGCGCAGCGGGCCCCAGGGCGACGACGCGAACCGCTTTGCCTACGGCCACAAGCTCGGCAGCTTTGGGGCCTTTGGCTGGCAGATGCTGGGCGACGCCTACGACCTGACGGCGATGCACATGACCCCGGACGACCGGGACGCCACCCGCGGCACCATCGCGGCGATCACGAACGGCGCCTTCACGTTCGGGATGCAGCTGCCGCCGCACCTGCGGGTCTGGAACTGGATGAACTGCGCGCAGTACTTCACGCTGCTGTCGTTGTCGATCGAGGGCGAAGAGGGCTACGACCCCAGGACCTACGACCGCATGGTCGAGCTGCAGCGCGACTACTTCGCGTACAACTACACCGAACGCGGCGTGAGTTCCGAGGCGGTGGGGTACACGGGCTTCGGTTACGTGTGGGGCCTGCCCGCCACGGCGGCGATGACCCGGCGGGGCGAGAACCTGCTGGCCATGGAGCGCTATCGCATTTCACCGGACTGGCAGATTCAGAGCCGCGTGGTGGAGGAGGGCCGTCCCGAGCGATTCAACAGCGACGGAGACGGGGGCGACGGCCCGCCCACCTTCCAGCAGATGCTGCTGCGCAAGTTCTACGACCCCAACGACCCGGCAACGGATTTTCTCTATGCCGGGGCGGTTGAACGACGCATCGGTTTTCGCGACCGCGGCCACTTCACCCTGACCAACCTGCTGCCCTTCGCGGTGGATCCCGACGGGCTGATCGATCATCCCCGCGAGCTGGACCTGCCCGAGACGTTCGTCGAGCCCGAACGCGGCCTGCTGATTGCCCGCACCGGGTGGGACGACGACGCGACGGTGCTGAACGTGACCTGCCGCAACGACGCGTTTTACGTCAGCCACGACCACGCCGACCGCGGCCATTTCGCCCTGATGGCGCTGGGCCGGGCGTGGACGCTGGACGGCTTCCGCTCGATCGAGAGCCGGCACCACAACGTCGTGCAGATCGACGGGCGCGGTCAGGGCTTTCCGCCGCCGCCGGGCGAGGTGCTGAAGACGGTCGTGACGGAAGACGCCGCGTTCACGGCCCTGGACACGTCTTACGCCTATGGGTACTTCTGGCCCAAGACGATCTACACCGAAGACCCCGACGGTCCCAAGTTCGAGATCGAACGTTTTAAGTCGTTCCGGGAGCGGGCGGCCTACACACGTGAGCGATGGGACCTGGAAGTCGAAGACCACCCCAACATCGCGGCGGCGTTCGACGGCTACGACCTGCGCGACAGCGGCATGTGGGACGAAGACCGCCGGACCATGCGGGTGGCCTGGAACCCGGTCGAGAAGGCCTTCCGCACCGCCGGCCTGGTGCGGGGCGAGCGGCCCTACGTGCTGGTGGTCGACGACATCTGCAAGGACGACGCCGTTCACCGCTACGACTGGACCATGATGCTGGAGCCGGACCTGGTGCCAATCTCCATCAAGACCCACGACAACGCGCGGGGCATCAATGAGTGGACCGCCGAAGCGACGCCGTTCGTCGTCACCGATATCGTGCTCGGCCGGGCGGGCATCCCCCAGCAGGAGCCGTCGCGGCACGGGCTGCGTTACCTGCCCGAGGACGGCGAGCCGCTGCTTCTGGTCCGCGTGCTGAGGTGTGCCACCCCGGACCTGCAGAACTTTGACCGGGTGCCGCGGCCTTACGTCGAAACCTTCGAGAAGAAAGACGCCGACGACGGCCCCGGCGGCCGGACCTTCGGCCTGGCCAAGCGGCTGATCGTGCCCAGCCGCTCGGTGGAACCCGGCTACCGCGTGCTGCTTTATCCCCACCGGCACGGCGATCCGCTGCCCGAGGCCACGTCGCCCGACGCGGACACGGTGGTGTTGTCGTGGCCCGACGGGGCGGACGACACGCTGCGCTTTGCCCCCCACGCCGACGGACGCACCCGGTTGTCGATCTCGCGCGGAGACGACGTGCTGCTGACTTTGGACTGAGCCGTGCTCCCTGCCCCCATCCGACCCGGACCATGCCAGAGATCCGGCCCCGACACCTGCCCCGAAAGACTTCCATGAAATACCTGCTCGGACTGCTGCTGATCGTCTCCCTCCCGGTGGTGGCATCGGCCCAGTACACACCGACGGCCGGACGCGACGCGCTGGAGCTGCCGCCGCTGAACGAATCGGCCCCGCTGTATGACAAGCTCTTCTCCGACGTGAAGGTGGGCGAGGCCAAGGTCGATAACCGCGGCTTCAACGAGGGCAACGAGATCATCAACGCGGTGTTCGCCTATCTGCACCCGCAGAGCGACCTCCGGCACGACCCCGCGGTGCTGGACCGCCTCAAGGCTCTGCTCAACCCGCGGTTCGCGTCCTACGCGGCCGAAGAGAAAAACAAGCGAAACGACATCGCGTCGGTCTTCCAGGCGCAGTATGCCTACGCGCTGCTGAAGCACCACCGCCCCGACGACGTGGCAGACGTCACCCAGGCGTGGGACGCCGGGGCCCGGGCGGTCATCGACTTCCTGCTCGAAGACCGAGAAGTCATCTTCACCCGCCACGAGGTGGCCGGGCTCTGGCTCAACGGCGACATCCGCCTGGCCCTCGCCGTCTACTTCGCCGGTCTGGCGACAGACGACGCGGCGGCCGCCGAGATGGCGGCGACCACCATCGACCAGGTGATGACGCGAGCGGTCATCGGCGATGGCGCGACGCACTACGTGGGCTTCCAGAACGAGTCGCCGACGTACCACAGCATGAGCATTCTTTACCTGTCGTGGTGGTGGACGCTGACCGGTTCGCCCGAGGTCAAAGCGGCGCTGGACCGGACCATCCCCTACACCCCGCTTTCGACCGAACCCGGCGAGGACGGCGGCAGCTGGCAGGAGCAATCGACCAATATCCCCTACAAGCACAGCTACAACGGCCTGCGGGGCCGCCAGGCGGCGCTGTTCAAGGCCTACCGCTACGGCGACGGCTACAACTACTTCCTCGGGCGCTTTTACGAGACCAAGTTCAACGCCGAGTGGGCGCTGATGTACGCGATCCACTACGTGCCGGGTCGCGAGGCGGTGACGCCGCCCAACGACTTCATCGTGTTTGACCGGGCGATCCAGGGGCCCCGCGGCCGTTTCGGCGACTGGGCCTTTGTGGCGACCGGACGCAACCCCCAGACCCCGGGCCCCGAACACGATTCGGGCCTTGCGGGGGCGATGTGCGGCAAGGTGACCTTCGTGGGGGCGCTCACGCTCGGGCCCGAGGTCCGCAACGGCGGCCTGAACGCGGCGCTCGACGCGGTCACGCCGCGGGTCAAGCACGCCGCGGGCGAAGACACCGACTGGAACCGCGGGAACGTCCACCGCTTTCTGACGCAGGACGAGCACTCGACCACCGTGGTGCGCGAGCGTTTCGCCACGCTGGCGACGCGGTACCGCCTGTCGGAGCGTCGCTCGGCGTCGGCCACCGAGGACTGGGGCCCGGGTGTGCCGTGGATCGGCAAGCAGGTGTGGCTGCTGACGCCCGAGCGGGTGGTGGGCCTGGTGCAGCTGACCGCCGACGCGAATCAGGAGGTCTTTGGCCTCGACACCCGCGTGGTGCTGACCAGCGGGCGCAACAAGGTCAGCGGCGAGCGCCGGGAGCTGGAGCGTCTGCCCGACGACACCTTCGCGTTCGGCGACCTGCGGGTGCGCTTCCACGGCCGCAGCTTCGGCGGGCCGATCACCGACGAGCGGTTCGCAATCATGGGCCCCAAAGCCGACGACGACTTCTCAGTGGCTTTAAAACTGCACGACGCCACCGATCCCGCGGCCGACACCGCCACCGGGTACGCCCCCGGGGCCACGCGGTGGGCGGTGATGGAGACGCTGCGGGACGGGGCCCCCTGGGCCCTGTCGGCAGAGAACGCCGCGGCCGACGACGACCGCTTCGCGGTGCTGAAGGTGGTGGAGGACCGACGGCGCTTCGCGCTGGTGCACAACCTGACCGACGCGGAGCAGGTGTACGAGCACCAGATCGGTCCCGTACTCGGAACGCTGAGCGTGCACACCGCTGAGGGCACCCGCGCGGCCGCGGACGGCCTGGTCCGGATCACGCTGCCCGCGGGCGGGCAGGCGGTGCTGGTGCAGAGCGAAGACCCCGCCGACCACGCGGCCACCACGCTTTTCTACGAGGACGTGTTTGTGGACACGGTGGCCCCCGGGGCGAAAGAGCCGCAGCCCTGACCTGACCGACCCCGTTTCGCCGGGCGGTCGCTCGGCCGCTCGACAGCAGCCGGTCGCGACGTGCCGGGCGGTCTGGCGTCCCCGGCGTCAACCGCTCGGATCAAAAAGAAAACGCCCCGTGGCTGAAACCACGGGGCGTTTTACGTGTCTCGGCGGCGCTGTCGCAGAAATCGGGTCCGACGTGTGGTCGTTTCTCGGTGGGGCGGGCGCCGCTTCGCTGGGGCACTACATCATCGCCGGGCTGGCGGACTTCGCACATCCGCCCTCGCCGCTCGATCGAACCATGGGCTTCGCGACGTCTTCGGTCCCCATCCATGCGTAGGGATCCTCTCCGGCAATCATCACGATGTCGCGGCTGTCGGCCTTGGCGACGCTGCGGGTCCCGTCGATGAAGGTGGGATGCGTCTGCAGGTTCTGCGTCCAGGGCAGCAGCGATGACGCGCTCATGTAGTGGTTCACAAGCACGCGGCGGAAGGTGCCGTCGGGCGCCCGGTTGGGCATCGAGCGGTGCAGCAGGTAGCCGTTGAAGAACACGATGCTGCCGGCCTTGACCTCCACGGGCACCGCGTCGGCCTCGGTGTAGGGGAAGCCGGTGCTTTCCTCGGCGCAGTCAAAACGAGCGTCGGATTGCTGGGCCTGCGGCCACAGCACTCCGGCCTTGTGCGAGCCGGGGATGATCCAGAGGCAGCCGTTGTTGACCGTCGCGTCGTCCAGGGCGATCCATCCGCCGCACAGCGAGCGGTCGCGGGTGGGGATGTAGTCCTCGTCCTGGTGCCAGGCCTGACCCGGCTTGCCGGAGGCCTTGATGAAGAGCATGGACTGCATGCTTTTCACGTTGGGTCCGATGATGCCCGTCAGCGTCTCCACCATCGCCCGGTGGGCGAGGTAGCGGTGCATCACCGGCGAAATCTTGTGGGGGAAGTGGATGCAGAGGTACTGCTTGAAGACCTCCAGATCGGTCTGCCCGTCGTGCGGGCCTTTCCACCCTTCATAAGTGCCCAGCTCGCCCCGGCAGATCTGGGAGGCGTCGTGGTTGATTTCGTCGACTTCGGCCGGTGAGAGGGCGTCTTTGACCACGAGGTAGCCGTTTTCGCGGAAGAACTCGGCGGCCTCGGCGTCCAGAAATCCCGGTTTCGAGCCGTCGAGGGTGCCGGGGAGCGGGGGGGCGGTCACGGACATGGTGTTGACTCCAAAGGTGGGGCGGGAAAAGCGTCGATTCGCTTTTAACCCGTAAATGATCGCATATATTGTGGGTATGACCATGCCTGCGATTCGCAATAGCCTATCTGTAATTGATATGTCGCCGCCTTCGGCGGTCGCTTTCGGCCGCGTGGACTACGAACCGGGTGGGGTGTTCGGGCCGCGGACCCAGCCGGATGTGCAGCTGGTGGTCATGGAGCGGGGGGCGTTGCGTGTGACGACCGACGGGCGGGAGCAGGCGGTGGAGGCCGGCCAGGTGGCCTGCCAGTGGCCGGGCGGTCTGGAACGCTACGCGTTCAGCCCCGACCGCGTCTCGACCCACCGCTGGGTGGCGCTGACGTTCGGTGACCGGCCGGCGACCCGACGGTGGTTGCGGAGCCAGCAGCGCAGCGCCCCGCCGGTGCGGGTGGAAACCGCCGTCATGCGGAAGCTCTTCGACACGGCGGCGGCGATGCAGGCGACCGACGAGCCCGCGGTGCGGGTGGCGCGAACCTATCTGGCCATGTCGTACCTGGCCGCGTACCTGCTGCCGGACCGCACGGCCCGTGGCCCCGCGGGCAGCCCACTGCCCGAGGCGTTGCGGGCGATGGAAGCGGCCATCGCGGACCGGTACGGCGAATCAATTACCCTCAGTGATCTGGCCAAGGACGCTTCGGTGTCGCCCCCGCACCTTGCGCGGCTCTGCCGCACGCACCTGGACACGACGCCAATGCGCCTGCTGTGGGACTTCCGGGTCGAACGCGGCGTGGAACTGCTGCGTGGCACCGGCCTGACCATCGGCGAGATCGCCTACCGCGTGGGCTTCGCCAACCCGTTCCATTTTTCCCGCCTGTGCAAAGCGAGGTGGGGTGTGTCGCCGAGCACGCTGCGGCGTCGGGCCTGGGGCAATGAGGCGGGGGGGGCGGGGTGATCTTTGCGGGCTCACCATCAGGTTGGGCGTGGCCCATGCCTGGGCCGGCGTCGTGGAGCGAGTCCCGGATTTAAAAAGCGGCGGCCGTCGGCGATGGGGGCGTGGGTGCCCCGCGGTAGGATGCCGCGGGTCTGCGGCCGGGCCCCGCTGGGGTGATGACGCAGCGGTTCCGGAGCTCGTCTCCTTGCCCGGCCCCTTCTGCGGAAGGCGGGTTCGTCGACAGTGGTTTGCCGAAAGTGTTCCTGACTTGAACGACGCCGCCGACACCCCCCTGCGCCTCGCCTCGCCGGTCGCGGACCTGCCGGGAGTGGGGCCCACGCGGGCGAAGACGCTCGCGCGGATGGGGGTCGTGTCGCTGACCGACCTGCTGCGGCACTACCCGCTGCGTTACGAGAAGGAGGCGGCGGAGGGGACGATCGACGAGCTGCCGACCGACGGCAAGACGGTGGGGGCGGCCCGGGGCGAGGTCGCGGCGTGCCGGTGGGTGGGCGACGCGTATGGGCGGAAGGGGCGCTTTGAGGCGACGCTGCGCGACGGGGCAAGCCGCGACACGCTGCGGCTGACCTGGTTCAACACGCCGTGGCTGAAGGACAAGCTGCACCCGGGGATGATGCTGCGGGTCAACGGGAAGGCGAAGGAGTTCAACGGCTATCCGCAGATGGTGAGCCCGAAGTTTGAGGTGATCGAGGTGGACGCGGACGGGGCGGAGCCGGACGCGTCGGCGGCGCGGCTGCGGCCGGTCTATCCGGGGTCAGAGAAGCTGAAGTCGGCGGCGATCGAGGGGATGCTGGACGTGGCGCTGCCGGCGCTGCTGCCGCGCGTGCAGGACCCCGTGCCCGAGGACCGGCGCAAGGCCCTGGAGCTGCCTCTGCTGGCCGATGCGCTGCGGATGATCCACCGGCCCGACGACGCGGACGAGCCGAAGGCGGCGCGGCGGCGGCTGGCCTTCAACGAGCTGCTGCTGCTGCAGCTGGCCATCACCAAGCGGCGGTCCGACGTGGAGCGGGGGTCGGTGGCGCGGGCGCTGACGCACCACGGGGAGATCGACGCGCGGATTCGTAAGCGTTTTCCCTTCGAACTGACCGAGGCCCAGCGGCTGGCGGTGGACGAAATCGCCGGGGACCTGGTTGAAGCCCGGCCGATGAACCGCCTGCTGCAGGGCGACGTGGGCGCGGGCAAGACGGTGGTGGCGCTGTACGCGCTGCTGACGGCGGTGGCCAACGGGGCGCAGGGCGTGCTGATGGCGCCCACCGAGCTGCTGGCCGAGCAGCACTTCCTGTCGATCGGACGGATGCTTGAGGGCACGGGCGTGCGCATGGTGCTGCGGACCGGGCGGGCGAAAAAGAAGAAGGAATCCGCGGCGATCGCGGCCGGCGAGGTGGACCTGGTGGTGGGCACGCACGCGGTGCTGTCTTTGGAGTTCGCCGACCTGGCGGTGGCGGTGATCGACGAGCAGCACCGCTTCGGGGTGATGCAGCGGGCGGCCCTTCGTGGGGCCGAGCCGGGGCCGGACGGCCGCGTGCCGACGCCGCACACGCTGGTGATGACGGCCACGCCGATCCCGCGGTCGCTGAGTCTGACGCTGCTGGGCGACCTGGACACCACGACGCTGACCGGTTTGCCGCCGGGCCGGCTGCCGATCGACAGCCGGGTGGTGATGCCGCTGCAGACCGACGAGGTGTACGGGTATCTGCGCAAGCGGCTGGAGCGCGGCGAGCAGTGCTACGTGGTGGTGCCGGCGATCGAGGACAAGCCGAGCGGGGCGCAGAATCAGCAGGAGGTCGGGCTGCCGAAGCTGAAGCTGAAGTCCGTGGAGGCCCACGCGGCGGATCTGGAGACCCGCTTCTTCAAGGGTTTGCGCGTGGGCCGCGTGCACGGGAAGCTGAAGGCGGCGGATCGTCAGGCGGTGATGGACGACTTCCGGGCCGGCAGGCTGGACGTGCTGGTGGCCACGACCGTCATCGAGGTCGGCGTGGACGTGCCCAACGCCACGCTCATGGTGATCGAGCACGCCGAGCGCTTCGGTCTGGCCCAGCTGCACCAGCTGCGCGGCCGGGTGGGCCGCGGCGACCACGGGCGCCGCAGCCTGTGCGTGTTCGTGGCCGACCCGACCACCGAAGACGCGGCGAAGCGTATGGACGCGATCGCCGGCACGCGGGACGGGTTCAAGATCGCCGAGCTGGATCTGCAGATCCGAGGCATGGGCAACATTCTCGGCACGCAGCAGAGCGGGCTGCCCCCGCTGCGGCTGGCGGCGATCCCCGACGACCTGGACCTGCTGAAGATGGCCAGGCGCGAAGCGGCACGGGTGATCAAGGCGGACCCGGAACTGGCCGCTCCCGAACACCAGCTGCTGCGCCAGGTGCTGTTTGCCCAGTATGGCGAAAGCCTGGGGCTGGTGGACGTGGGGTGAGACGCGGCCCGTTGCTCGCCGATCGTTGGGCGGTTGACGCGGCTATCTCGCGGCCGGCGCGAGCGCCGCGGCGGCCCGCGCAGTGTCGCGGGCCAGATCGTGCAGGCGGTCCCGCAGCGCGGGCGTCACCGCCCGGGGCCGCTCGGCGTCCGGGAAGTCGCCGTCGTCGGCGTACACAAAACGCGGCACCACCCAGCAGCGGAAGTCGAGCATCAGGCTGCCGGCCAGCCCCATCGCGCTCATGTAGCTGCCCCGGCCGCCGGCCGAGCAGGCCACGCCGACCACTTTGCCCGCCCAGCCGCGGCCGGTCAGCTCGACCAGGTTCTTGGCCGCGGCGTTGACCGCGAAGTTGTATATCGGCACGGCCAGCAGCAGCGCATCGGCGTCGGCCAGCCGTGCCGCCAGCGCGGACACGACCGGGTCCCCGTACGCAGCGCCGCCGTCGCAGAGCGGCAGGGGGTGATCGCGGAGATCGACCCAGTCGATCTCGGTGTCGGCCGCTGCCAGCGGGTCACGAAGCTGTTCGGCGAGCACGGCGGAGCGGCTGTCGGGGTTCAGCGAGCAGCAGACGATGGCGATCTTCATGGGGCGGATGCTAGCGGGCCGCCCGGCCCCGGATCAGACTGCGCATCCCGAGGGCTTCTGAGCCGCGGTGCGATATGGGGGGGGGCAGCGGCGGCGGGGCCGAGCTACACTGGTCGATTCGGCGTCCATTGGCCCCCGACCCGCCGTCCCCCCCGGGGGCGAGGGGATCGGGCGGCTCCGGCGTCGGCTTGTGCCGTCTGCACCGACCCCGGAGGACTCCGCCGTGACCCAGAACCCGCTTCACAAGGCCGCCGCCCTGGTCGAGGCCTACGGCTACATCCGCGCGTTCGCGGGGAAAACCATCGTGGTCAAGATCGGCGGCTCGATCATGGACGAGCCCGAGCAGCTGATGTCGCTGGTCGAGGACGTGTGTTTCATGGCGGCGGTGGGCATGCGGCCGGTGCTGGTGCACGGCGGGGGCAAGTCCATCAACGCCGCGGTGTCCGAGGCGGGCATGGAGTCGCATTTCGTGCAGGGCCGGCGCTACACCGACGAGCGCACGCTGGCCATCGCCGAGCACGTGCTGGTGAATCAGATCAACAAGTCGATCGTGGCCGACGCCCACGGCCTGGGGCAGGCGGCGATGGGGCTGCACTCGCTGGGCAGCTGCGCGGTCTTCGGCGAGCGGCTGCGGCTGGAGGGCGAGGGCGGGCGACAGATCGACATCGGCCTGGTCGGGAAGGTCACGTGGGTCAACGCCGAGCTGATCCACGCAGTAAGCGCCGGCGGCAGCGTGCCGGTGATCGCCCCGATCGTGCGTGACCCCGCGGGCGGCAAGCTGAATGTCAACGCCGACTCGGTCGCCGGCCGGGTGGCCGCTGAGCTGAAAGCCGACAAGCTGGTGGTGGTCAGCGACACCCACGGCATCCGCACACGCGAGGACGCCCAGGACACCGCCGACAGCCTGACGAAGGCGGAGATCGACGGGCTGATCGAGAGCGGCGTGATCGCCGGTGGCATGCTGCCCAAGGTCGAGGCGTGTCTGACCGCGGTGGGCGGGGGCGTGCCGAAGGCGCACGTGATCGACGGGCGGATTCCGCATGCGTTGCTTTTGGAGGTGTATACGGATCGGGGGATCGGGACGGAGATCGTTTCGGGAAGTTCGAAGTTCGAAGCTTGAAGTTCGAAGTAAGAACCGCACGGCGCGACCATCGCGAGATCAAGTACACCCGCTATGCCGCGGAGCCGGCGTACCCGAAAGTCCGAGCACCACGGCCTCAAAAACTTCGAACTTCGTACTTCGTACTTTCAAAATGAACCACTTCCTCAACATCTCCGACCACCCGCCCGAAGCGATCCGCCGCGTGCTGATCCGTGGTCTGGAATTGCGGGCCGAGCGGCGGCAGACCGGCCACAACGCGCCGGTCCTCAAGGGCCGTGCGCTGGCGATGCTCTTTGAGAAGCCCTCGCTGCGCACCCGCGTGAGTTTCGAGCAGGCGATGAACCACCTGGGAGGGCACGCGGTGGTGCTGGGCCGCGACGAGGTGGGGCTGGGCCGCCGCGAGTCGGTGGCCGACGTGGCCCGCGTGCTGGGCGGCATGGTCGAGGCGATAGCGGCCCGGGTGTTCTCGCACGCCCACCTCGACGAGCTGGCGGCCCACGCGGGCGTGCCCGTGGTCAACATGCTGTCGGACGTGTCGCACCCGGCCCAGGCCCTGGCCGACGCGCTGACGCTGGCCGACGTGGCGGCCGGCGGGCCCGAGGCCGCCGAGGCGGACCCGGAGGGGGCGCTCGCCGCGGTGGCGGGCCAGCGCGTGGTGTTCGTGGGCGACGGCAACAACGTGGCCCGCAGCCTGATGCGGGTGTGCGGTGCGCTGGGGGTGCGTTTCTCGCTGGCTTGCCCCGAGGGCTACGCGCTGGAGGATCTCGACCCGGGCGTGGTGATGAGCCACGACGCGGCGGCCGCGGTCGCCGACGCCGACGTGCTCTACGCCGACACGTTTGTGTCGATGGGCGAAGAGGATCAGAAGGACGCGAAGCTCGCGGCGTTCCACGCGTTTGTGATCGACGAGCGGTTGATGGGAGCGGCCCCCGATCACGCGGTGGTGCTGCATTGCCTGCCGGCCTACCGCGGTGTGGAAATCACCGACGCGGTCATGGACGGCCCGCAGAGCCGCGTCTTTCCACAGGCGCATAACCGTCTGCACGCGCAGAAGGGTTTGCTGGCCCAACTTCTGTCGCCGGCGTGAAGTCGTGCGTTGCGCGCGCCTTATGTACGTGCCGATAAAAACGCGCGTTGGCAGGGCCGGGGGTTGTTCGGTGGGCCGCTGTTTTTTCGGGTATCCGGGTGGCGCGGGCGCGCGCGCTGCGCTAAAATGGCGAGCATCATGGATGATCACCCCAATCGGGAACGGCAGGATGCCGACCACACCGAGGCGCCACTGGCCCAGGGCGCCGACGCGGCGGACGCGGCGTCGGCTCATCGCGCACACGAGATCGAGACGGCGGCCGCGCCGCACCGGCTGATGCTGGTGGTGGGCGCGAACCTGCGTGCCGAGTCGGCCGACCGGCCGCTGGCTTACCGGCTGGTTCGCGAGATCGAGGCCTGGATCGAGCGGCACCGCGATCTCTTGGGCGTGGAAATCCGGCCCGAGGTCTGCACCGACCTGTGGTACCTCCACCACGACGAGTTGCGGCGGCTGCCGACGGTGTGCCTGGGCGGGCCGCGGGTGAACCTGCTGTCGTCTTACCTGGCGCGACACCTGGTCGAGGCGGACCGCGACGCGGAGGTGCTGCTGCAGATCGATCCAGAGTTCACCGACCTGCAGGCGTGTGTGTGGGGAGCCGACTGCGAGCTGACCGCGCACGGCCTGAACCTGTTCGTCGAGCGGTACCTGGACGGGTACCTGCGGGCGGTGGCCACGCAGATCGAACCCTGACGGCTCGGTCCGCCGGGCGCTGGACCTGCGGCGGCCGCAGGCCCGCTTCCGGCGGGCCGGCTCTGCCGGCGGCAGAAGGGGGGGCGGAGGGACGGCGGGGCGTGGGCGGGGGGTTATGATGTGGGCCCCGGTCGCGTTCGGCTTTTCGCCGAGACGGGACCTTGTACGCTCCTGGGCCAGACCCTTCCTTTTTTGCGATCCCTGACTGCTTTGAACCTGCTGCTCGTCTGCACCGGTAACACCTGCCGCTCACCGATGGCCGAGGCCATCGCCCGGGACCTGCTGCGCGGCGACGACCGGGCCATCATCGGTTCCGCCGGCGTGACGGCCGGCGATGGGGCCGCGGCCACGCCCGAGGCGGTGGCCGCGGCCGGCGAGCTGGGCCTGGACCTGAGCGGGCACCGCTCGCGTCCGCTGACCCCCCGGCGCGTGGCCGAGGCGGACCGCATACTGACCATGACCGCGGCACACCGGGACCTCGTGCTGCGGGCCGTGCCCCAGGCCGCCGACCGCACGTCGGTGCTCGACCAAGACGGCGACATCGCCGACCCGTTCGGCGGCACGCTGGCGGACTACCGCGTGACCGCCGAGCAGATCAAGACCGCGCTCTTGAGGCGCCTCGGAGAGCGGGTGTCATGAAGATTATGCTGGCTGCTGACCACCGCGGGCGGGCGCTGCTGCTCGAGCTGACGGTGACGCTCGGGGTGGCGGGGCACGAGCTTGAGGCGGTCCCCTGCGCGGAGGGCGCGGTGGACTATCCCGACACGGCGTGGCCGGTGGCCCGTGCCGTGGCCGGGGGTGCCGCCGACCGCGGCATCCTGATCTGCGGGTCGGGCATCGGCTCGTGCATCGTGGCCAACAAGGTGCGCGGGGTGCGCGCGGCGCTGGCGCACGACGAGATCGGGGCCGAGATGGCTCGGCGTCACCACGACGCGAATGTGCTGTGCCTCGCCGCCGACCTGACCGGGGCCCGGATCATCGAACAGGTGGTGCAGACCTTCCTGAGTACCGACTTCGAAGGCGGTCGCCACGCCCGCCGCCTGGACAAGATCGCGGTGATTGAGTCCGACCAGACCCCGGACCAGTCCCCGGTCTGAGACGCCGCGCCGGGGCGTGCCCGCGCGGTGAATGTGGATCCGGCCGGCCCCAAAAAGAAGAAAAGACTCACATGCCCGATGCCGCCCACCGTGTGCGACTGGAAGGGATCGACTTCGACGTGGCCTTCCCGTCGCTGCGCCTGCTCAGCGCGTTCCGCATGGCGCTGCAGCCCGCGAAGATACTGATGGCGCTTGTGTTGCTGCTGCTGGTCTACTTCGGGGGGGCGGCGCTCGACCTGTTGTGGGGAGATCAGCCGACGGCGGCGGGGGTATCCGACACGCCATACCGCGTATTCGCAACGGTGCTGCACGGCGAGCTTTCGGCCTTCTCCGACCTGATCCGCGCCGCGGCGCGGCTGGACTTCGGTGTGGGCGCGGTGGCCGGCGGCGCGGTCGCCGGCGGGTCGGCGGGGGTGCTGGGGGCGCTGCACCGCATGGTGGTCGGTGTGCCCGGATGGGCGTGGACCCACCACCCAGGCTTCTTCGTGCTGCTGACCGGCTGGGGCCTGGGGCTGTCGATGGTCGTCGGCGGCGGCATCGCGCGGCTGGCCGCGGCCGAGGCGTGCCACCGCCACCCGCAGGGGCTGGCCGAGGCGACCCGCTTTGTGCGTCCCCGGGTGCTGTGGCTGCTCCTGGCCCCGGTGATTCCGCTGGCGGTGGTCGGCGTGGTGTGGCTGGCCCTGGCCGCGGCCGGGGCGGTGCTCTTCGGCGTGCCGGGGCTGAATCTGGTGGGCGGGATGCTGTACGGATTGATGCTCCTGGGCGGGCTGGTGGCGGCGGCGTTGCTGGTGTTCACCGGCCTGGGTGCGGGACTGCTGCCCGCGGCGGTCGCGGTCGAGGGCACCGACGCCTTCGACGCCGTGTCGCGCGTGTTCACGTTTTTAATCTGCCGCACGCTGCGTTTTTTCGGGCTGTCGGCGGTCATGCTGGTGTACGGCGCACTGACCACGGTGCTGGTGGGCGTGGTGGTCTTCGCGGCCATGTGGTTTACCCGCGCCGCCGCAGGGGCGTGGACCAGCGGCCTGGCCGACGCGGTGCCCGGCGGCGCGTTCGGGCGGCTGCCCGGGGCCGCGATCGACGCCGAGGCCGGCGGCACGGCGCAGGCCTCGGCGTGGATGGTGGGCGTGTGGGCGCGGCTGGCCTTCGGGGCTTGGGTGGCTTATGCGGTCAGCTACTTTTTCACGTCGCAGGTGTGGGTCTACCTGCTGCTGCGTCGCGAAGTGGATGGCACGGCGATCGAAGAGGCCTGGACCGAGGCGCCCGCGGCGGACGTGGTGGTGGAGAAGGTCGAGCCGGGCGCGGCCGGCGGGGCGGAGCCCGTGTCGGACACCGCGCCGGCGGTGGGGGCCGGCGATGACGTGGGGTGAGTTTTCGGTCCTGGGTTCGGGGCCGACGCGGGCGGTCCGTGCGTGGGCGGCGGCGCTGACGCTGGGGGCGCTGTGCGTGGGCCTGTTGTCGTTGCCGGGGAGGGAGACGCCGCCCCGGGACGTGGGCTCGCAACCGCGGCTGATCTCGCTTAGCCCGGCGGTGACGCAGTGGATCGCGGAACTCGGGCACGCCGATGCGCTGGTGGGCGTGGGCGACGGCGATGAAGTGGCGCCGCCGGACACGCCGAGCGTGGGGACGTTTTTTGACGTGGATCTGGAGCGGCTGGCCGGGCTGGCACCGACCGCGGTGCTGGCGGCGACCGCACCGGAGAAGCTGCCCGCCGCGCTGCGGGCCGCGGCGGACCGCGACGGGTTTGCGTTGGCGGCGTGGGACTACCCCGCGACGCTTGCCGACGCACTGGCCTTTGGCCGCGGCGTGGGGGCGGCGCTGGGTGATGCCGAAGGCGGCGAGGGTGCGGCGAGGACGCTGCGACGGCGGCTGGATGCGGTGGCGGGCGCCGTCACCGGTCGCCCGCCTGTGCGGGTGTTGCTGTTGTTCGCGGCCGAGCCGCCGCAGGCCTGTGGTGTCGGAACGGTACACGACGAGCTGCTGTCGCTCGTCGGCGGGGTGAACGTGCTTGGGTCCGACGCCGGCACCGCGCCGACCCTGGACCGCGAACTGTTGCGTGGCCTTGCCCCCGACGTGGTCTTTCTGATGCGGCCCGGGGCCGCGCCGCAGCAGGCCCGCGACGATCCCCGATTCGGGGCTCTGGTGGGATTGGGGCTGCCCGCGTTCGACAACGGGCGGGTGGTGTTGCTCAACGACCCCGCGGTTCTGCTGCCCGGCCCGACGATGTGCAGCACGGCGGTCTCGTTCGCGGTTGCGTTGCACCCCGAGCGGGTCATCGCGGTCGCGGAGGCCTACGCCGCGGCCAGCGGGCCGCCATGGACTCTGGTTCCGGTGGTGAAGCCGTGACGGCCCCAGCCTCATCGCAAACCGGTAGCCGCCCCTTGGCGTGGCCCACCGTCGCCGGTCTGTTGGTTCTGCTGCTGCTCGCCGCCGCCGCGCGGCTGTGCGTGGGCAGCTTCGCGCTGGGCCTGCCCGAAGACGCCGGGGGCGCTCGCGCCGTGCTGGGCCTGCGGGCCGAGCGGCTGCGGGTCGGCGCGGTCGTCGGCGCGGCGCTGGCCACCGCGGGGGTGGCGCTGCAGACGCTGCTGCGTAACCCGCTGGCCGAGCCCTTTCTGCTGGGCCTGTCCACCGCCGCGGCCCTGGGCATGGTGGTGCAGTGGTGGGTGGCCGACGCCTTGGGGCTGGCGACCGGCGCCGGTTACGCCGGCGCGCTGCTCGGCGCCATGGTCTGCACGGCGGTGGTCTTCGCCGCCGGCCGGCGCGGCGGCGTGCTCGACCCGCTGGCCCTGCTGCTGACCGGGGTGGTGATCGGCACGCTGAATGGCGCCGCGATCATGCTGCTGGTGAAGCTCAAGCCCGGCCTGCTGCGTGACGACCTGGCCAACTGGATGATGGGCTTCCTGCGGGTCGGCGGCGACCCGTGGCCGCTGCGGATCACCGCCGCGGTGCTCATCGCGGTGCTGACCGTGCTGGGCACGCGCACCCGGGCACTGGACATCCTGACCCTGCCGCCGGCGCAGGCCGCGGCGCTGGGCGTGGCGGTGGGCCGTCTGCGCACGCTGTTGTTTCTCGTGTCCGGGGTGCTGGCCGCGGGCGCGGTGGTGCTGGCCGGTCCGGTCGCCTTTGTGGGCCTGATCGCCCCGCACCTGGCGCGGGTGGGGTTCGGGCCCGCCCACGCCCGCCTGCTGCCGGCGTCGGTGGCGCTGGGCGCCGCGCTGGTGGTGCTGGCCGACACCGCCGGCGCCGCGGCGGCGCTGGCCTTCGGTGTGGGCGTCATCCCGCTGGGTGTGTTCACCGCCCTGATCGGCGGGGTGTCGTTCCTTTGGCTGCTGCGCGGGGTCGAGCGGGCGTGAACCCGGGCGTCTGCGTCGCCCGCGCGGCCGTACCATCCGGTCATGCCCCGTGTTCTGCTGCTCGCCAACCTCGCCGCCACGCTCTACCTCGTGGGCCTTATCTGGTTTGTGCAGCTGGTGCATTACCCGCTGTTCGACGGCGTGGGGCCGGACGGCTTCGCCGCCTACGAGGCACGCCACACCCGCTGGACCGGCGTGGTCGTTGCGCCGGCGATGCTGATCGAACTGGCCACCGCGGTGCTGCTGATGTGGCGGACGCCCGCGGGCGTGCCCGGGTGGGTGATGCCGGCGGGGTTGGCGGCGGTCGCGTTGCTGTGGGCCGTGACGTTTTTCGTGAGCGTGCCGCAGCACACCACGCTCGCCCGCGGGTTCGACGCCCGGGCCCACGCGGTGCTGGTCTCCACCAACTGGCTGCGGACCGGGCTGTGGAGCCTGCGGGGGCTGCTGATGCTGTGGGTCGTCGCGACGCTGCTGCGGCGCCCTACGATCTGAAATCACAGATCTGAAATCTGAAATCCTCATCCAACCCACCGACCGCGGTCTGTTCTGCGCTGCGGGAGACTTCTACATCGACCCGTGGCGGCCGGTTGATCGGGCGGTGGTCACCCACGCCCACAGCGACCACGCCACGCCGGGGTGCGGGCGTTACCTGTGTTCCGACATCGGGGTCGAGGTGTTGCGTCCCCGCGTCCACCCCGGGGCCCGGATCGAGGGGGCGGCCTACGGCAGGACCACGACGATCAACGGCGTCGCCGTCTCGCTGCACCCCGCCGGCCACCTGCTGGGCAGCGCCCAGGTGCGGGTCGAGCACGCGGGGCGTGTCGAAGTGGTCACCGGCGACTACAAAACCGTGGCCGACGCGACCTGCGCCGGCTTCGAGCCGGTCGCCTGCCACCGGCTGATCACCGAGAGCACGTTTGGCCTGCCGATCTACCGCTGGCGGCCCGAAGTCGAGCTGGCGACCGAGATCAACGACTGGTGGGCCGGCTGCATCGCCGCGGGCCGCACCGCCGTAGTGTTTGCCTACGCCCTGGGCAAGGCCCAGCGGGTGCTTTCACTGCTGGACCGCGCGCTGGGCCCGGTGGTCGTGCACGGCAGCGTGAAGAAGTTTGTGGAGGTTTACCGCGCCGCGGGCGTGGACCTGCCCGAGTGCGAGACGTCCACCGACGCCAGCCGCAAGGCGGTGAAGGGTCGGGGCATCGTGGTCACCCCGCCCAGCGTGCAGGGCACCGCGTGGTTGAAAAAATTCGCGCCGATGTCGCAGAGTTTCGCCAGCGGCTGGATGATGGTTCGCGGTAACCGCCGTCGCCGCGGGGTGGACCGCGGGTTCGTGGTCAGCGATCACTGCGACTGGCCGGGGTTGTTGTCCACGATCGATGCGACCGGCTGCGAGAGCGTGGGTGTGACCCACGGGTACTGCGAGCCGGTCGTGCGCTACCTGACCGAGCGGGGGATGCACGCCGATGTGGTGCCCACGCGGTACGTGGGGGAGGTGGACGGGAGCGACACCGCAGGCGAGCAAGACCGCGGGGGCGAGCCAATCCGCCGAGACGTCGATCCCCTGCCAGCTGCCGAGCCACGCGTCCGCTGCGACGCCGGCTCGGCCCAAGCCTCGCCCGCCCGGGAGACGACGCCGCACCCCGACCCGGACGGGGGTGGCTGATGCGTCGTTTTGTCCAGCTGTTCCAGGCCGTTGACCGAACCACCCGCACGTCGGAGAAGACCGCGGCGCTGCGGGCCTACTTCGACGCCGCCCCGCCCGAAGACGCGGTCTGGGCCCTGCGCGTGTTCACCGGGCAGAAGCTGGGCCGGGCCGTGCCCTACCCGCGGTTGAAGAAGTGGGCCGCCGACACCGCGGGCCTGGAACCCTGGCTGTTCACCACCTGCTACGACGCGGTGGGGGACCTGTCCGAGACCCTGGCTCTGGTGCTGCCGGACCCCGCCGACCCGCAGGACCTGCCGCTGCACGTGGTGGTGCGCGACCACATCCTGCCGCTGGCACAGATGACCGAAGCCGAGCAGCACGCCGCGATCCGCGACACGTGGGACCTGCTGGGCCGTGACGCCCGCTTCCTTTTTCACAAGCTCATCAGCGGAAACTTCCGCTTTGGGGCGGCGAAAAAGGTCGTCATCAACGCGCTCGCCGCGGCGGCCGACGTGGACCCGGCCGTGATGCAGCACCGCCTGGGCGGTCGCCCCATCGAGCCCACTTCCGAAGCCTTCGCTGCGCTGCTTCATGGTGGCGAGGGCGACACCGCGCGGCCCTACCCGTTTTACCTCGCCGCGCCACTGGAACAGGCACCGGCGCAACTCGGCGACGTGAACGACTGGGGCGTGGAGTGGAAGTGGGACGGCATCCGGGCCCAGGTCATCCGCCGCGGCGGCACCACGCTGGTGTGGTCGCGTGGTGACGAGCTCATCACCGACGCCTTCCCCGAGCTGCGGGCCATGGGCGACGGGCTGCCCGACGGCACCGTGCTCGACGGCGAGCTGCTGGCTTACGAGAGCGGCCGGCCGCTGCCGTTCAACGCGCTGCAGAAGCGGCTGAACCGCAAACGCATGGAGCCGATGCTGTTCGCGGACGTTCCGGTGGTGTTCATGGCGTACGACGTGCTGGAAGATCGTGGGGAGGACGTCCGGCGGGAAAGCACGGACGAGCGGCGGCGCCGATTGGAACATCTGCTTCCCGATGACCCCGCATTGGTGCTTTCTCCGCGGGTGGTGGCGGAATCGTGGGAAGCGTTCGCGGCGCTGCGTGCCGAGTCGCGGGAACGCGGGGTCGAGGGCCTGATGTTGAAACGCAAGGACGCCGAGTACAAGGCCGGACGCGTGCGCGGGGCGTGGTGGAAGTGGAAGGTCGATCCGTACACGATCGACGCCGTCATGGTCTACGCCCAACGCGGCAGCGGACGGCGCTCCACCCTGTTCACCGATTACACCTTCGCGGTGTGGAGCGGCGACGCGGCCGGCGAGGGCGAACTGGTGCCGGTGACCAAGGCGTACTCGGGTTTGACCGACGAGCAGTTCACCAAGGTCGATGCCTTCATCAAACGCAACACGCTCGGCAAGCAGGGCGGCTTCCGCGCGGTCAAGCCGGTGCAGGTCTTCGAGATCGCCTTCGAGGGGTTGCAGGAGAGCGACCGGCACAAGAGCGGCATCGCGTTGCGTTTTCCGCGGATGAGTCGGTGGCGGACGGACAAGAAGCCCGAGGACGCGGACACGCTGGGGGCGGTGCGGGGGCTGCTGGATGCGGCGCGTCGGCCCGGGCGGCGGCGGGCAGGGCCGGGGCGGTGAGTCCGACGATACCGGCTTGCAGGACGCGGCGGCGGGTGGCGTCAGACATGGCGAACCTTTCGGGGTGGGGCAGGCGGGGGAAACCGGCAGACGTGCGAGTAGAACGGCGCTAAAGTGTGGATCGCGTGCCGACTACACCCACCCCTGCCCCGAACAACCCGGTCGAGGACTGGTTCACCCGAACCATTGGTGAGCCGTTCGGCTTCCAACGAGAGGCGTGGGCCTCCCACGCGGCGGGCCGGTCGGGGTTGCTGCACGCGCCCACCGGCATGGGCAAGACCTACAGCGCGTGGCTGCCGAGCCTGATGCGGTACGCCGCGGCGCACCCCGATCCGGCGGCGTGGGCCGCGGCGAAGACCGAGCCGCTGCGGGTGCTGTGGATCACGCCGCTGCGTGCGCTGGCCAACGACACCGAGCAGACGCTGCGCAGACCGGTCGACGACCTGAAGCTGCCGTGGACGGTCGAACGCCGCACCGGCGACGTGAGTGCGGCGGTGAAGAAGCGGCAACGCAGCCGCCTGCCCAGTGCGCTGGTGACCACGCCCGAGAGCCTGAGCGTGCTGCTGAGCTACGCCGACGCGCCCGAGAAGTTCCGGGGTCTGCACACGGTGGTGGTGGACGAGTGGCACGAGCTGATGAGCACCAAGCGCGGCACGCAGACCGAGCTGGGCCTGGCCCGGCTGCGGGCGTGGAACCCGGACCTGCGGGTGTGGGGGCTGTCGGCCACGCTGGGCAACCTGGACGAGGCGGCCGACACGCTGATGGGGGCGCTGCCCGACGGCTCGGCCCGGCCCGCGGTGTTTATCAGCGGGCCGGACCACAAGCGGGTCGAGATTCAGACGCTGCGGCCCGACGACGCGACGCGGTTTCCGTGGTCGGGCCACCTGGGCCTGACGCTGCTGGAGCCGGTGCTCACGACCCTGGAGACCAGCCGCAGCACGCTGCTGTTCACCAACACGCGCTCGCAGTCGGAGATCTGGTTCAACAGCATCACCACGGCGCGGCCCGACTGGTTGGGCGAGGTCGCGTTGCACCACGGCAGCATCTCGCGGAAGAAGCGTGACGAGGTCGAGCAACGCCTTCGAGACGGCGACCTGCGCTGCTGCGTGTGCACCAGCAGCCTGGACCTGGGGGTGGACTTCTCGCCGGTCGAGAAGGTGATTCAGGTGGCCAGCCCCAAGGGCGTGGCCCGGCTGATGCAGCGGGCCGGACGCAGCGGGCACCAGCCGGGCAAGACCAGCCTGGTGATCGGCGTGCCCACCAACGCGCTGGAGCTTCTGGACTTCGCCGCCGCCCGCGACGCCGCGGAGGCGCGGGACATCGAGAGCCGCGTGCCGCTGGACCGCCCGCTGGACGTGCTGGTGCAGCACCTGGTGACCTGTGCGCTGGGCGGGGGCTTCGTGCCCGCCGCGATGCGGGACGAGGTCCGCAGCGCGTGGTCGTACCGCAACCTTTCGGACGACGACTGGGCCTGGGCGCTGGACTTCGTGCGGCGGGGCGGCGACACGCTGAAGGTCTACCCGCAGTACGCCCGCGTGGTGCCCGACGACGCGGGGGTGTACCGGGTGCCGGACGCAAAGATCGCGCGGAACCACCGCATGGCGATCGGCACGATCACCAGCGACAGCGCGATCGTGGTGCGCTTTGCCAACGGCAAGAAGCTGGGCACGGTGGAGGAGAGCTTCGTGGGCTTCCTGAAACCCGGCGACCGGTTCGTGTTTGCCGGTCACCTGCTGCAGCTGGTCCGCGTGCGGCAGATGGTGGCGACGGTGAAGCAGGCCCGCGGCAAGAAAGCGCAGGTGCCGCGCTGGCAAGGCGGCAAGAGCCCGCTGAGCACGCAGCTGGCCGCGGCGGTGCGGGACCGGCTGGACGCGTTTCGCCACCACGGATTGCGCGAGGACGACCCGCCGGAGATGGTGGCGCTGGCGCCGCTGCTGAACCTGCAGCGCGACTGGTCGGTGGTGCCGGCCCGCGGCGAGCTGCTGATCGAATCGATCGAGAGCCGCGACGGTCACCACCTGTTCTTGTTTCCCCTGCGCGGCCGGCTGGTACACGAGGGGCTGGGCACGCTGCTGGCCCAGCGGCTGACGGAGCTGGCGCCGCGCTCGGTCACGGTGACGGTGAACGACTACGGCATCGAGCTGCTGAGCCCCGAACCGCTAAACCTGAACCGGGGCGACTGGCGCGGGCTGCTGCACCCCGGTGACCTGCTGGACGACCTGCTGCGGGCGCTGGACAGCAGCCAGCTGGCCCGCCGCGCCTTCCGCGACATCGCGCGGGTGGCGGGGCTGATCACCGTGGGCTTCCCCGGGCAGCCGGTGGCCAACCGGCACCTGCAGGCCAGCAGCGAGCTGTTCTTCGACGTGTTCCGCGACTTTGACCCCCACAACCTGCTGCTGGACCAGGCCAACCGCGAGGTGCTGGAGCGGCAGCTGGAGGTGACGCGGCTGCGCGGGACGCTGGATGAACTGGGCGCCGCGACGCTGGTGCTGCGCGACACCGAGCGGCTGAGCCCTTTGGCCTTTCCCCTGTGGGCCGAGCGGCTGCGCGAGCAGCACCTGACCAGCCAGAGCTGGACGGATCGGGTTTCTAAAATGGCGCTCCGGCTGGAAGAGGCGGCGGGAGAGGGCGGGTGATGCCAGGCCGTGGCGGGGAGCACCCGCAGAGCGCAAAGCGCAAAGTGAAAAGCGCACATTGGCATCGCGGTACCCTGCCGCGGGGGGTGACCACCGCTTGCGTCTGATTTGCCCATTCGACCGGAGGTCGATCCAAGAGAAGTCCACTTTGCGTTTTGCGCTTTCGCCCCCTTACCTTTAACCTATCCCCCATGCCCGGTCCCCTCGACATCCAGCCCCCGCGCGCTGCCGCGCGGGCCCCGCGGCTGCCGCTGATGAACAACCGGGCGTTTCTTACGCTGACCCACGGCGTGTTCCGGCTGACGTCGCGCTGCACGTTTGCGGGGGCCGAGCACTTCCCGGCGTCGGGGCCGCCGTGCCTGCTGGCGGTGGCGCACGTGAGCCACTACGACCCGGTGGTGGTCAGCACGCTGAGCCGGCGGGTGATCGCCTGGTGGGCGCGGTCCGAGTTCTACCTCACGGCCGGGCCGCGCTGGTTTGTGAGCAACGCGGGCTCGATCGAGATCGACCGGCACGGGCCGGCGTTGCCGGGCGTGCGGAACGCGCTGGCGGCGCTGGCGGCGGGGCGTACGGTGGGGCTGTACCCCGAGGGGCAGCTTCGCGGGGCGGACAACTCGGTGCTGACCGGCGGACGGATGAACGCGGGCGTGGCGACGCTGGCGCGGCGTTCGGGCCGACCGGTGGTGCCCTGCGTGGCGCTGGGCGGGGCGCAGTTTCGGCGGCTGGCGCCGTGGCTGCCGCTGCGGTCGGGCCGGCTGGCGATCGCCTACGGCGCGCCGCTGACCGCGACCGATACGGAGCGGCGGCCGGGACGCGCCGGACGCGCCGCGTTCAGCGCCCGTGTGGGGGCGGCGATGCGGGCGTTGTACGAGGGGCTGGTCGGCGATGAGCCGGGGCTGAAGCTGGCCGCCGGCGTGGGCGAGGCGGCGCCCGGCGTCGCCGCCACGCCGACCCGCTCCGCGGAGCCGGTGGCGTGAGGGACTGGATGTACCGCCTGCTGCTGGCCACCTGCGTGCCGATCCACTGGGTGTCCACCCGGCCGGTTGTGCTGCACCACAACCGAATCCCACCCACCGGCGGCTTTTTGCTGGCCAGCAATCACACGAGCTTTTACGACGTGTCGTGCCTTATTTACGCGAGCACCCCCCGTTTCCTGGACTTCATCACCACCACCCAGGTGATGGCGCGGCCGATCCTCGGCTTCATCGGGCGGAACCTGAACACCATCCCGCTGGACCGCGGCCGCGTGAATGGCGACGCGGTGCGCAAGGTGGTGGCGCGGCTGAAAGAAGGCCGCCCGGTCTGCCTGTTCCCCGAGGCGCGGCTGGCGCCGGAGGAAGAGTCGGTCATTTACGGGGGCCCGCACCGCGCGGGCCTGGGGCGCATGGCCGCGCTGGCGAACGTGCCCGTGGTGCCCTGTGTGGTGCTGGACAGCGACCGCTGCGGACGCCCCACCGCCTGGCTTCCGATCCGCCGCACACGCTTCGCCGTGGCCTACGGCGAGCCGATCGTGCCGCCGCCTTCGGAAACGAAGCAAGAGCGGCAGGAGGCGCAGCGCTGGGTCGAGGAGCAATGGCGGAAGGCGGTGCAGGCCCTGGCGGTGGAGCTGGAGGCGGCGATGCCGTGGCGGCCGCAGCGCCCCGCGGAGCAGTCCTCGGTGTCGAACTCAGGACACAGGGCCTCCGAGTGAAAGTGGCCGGGTTGTCACGCGCCGGTGGGGCGGGCATATTGACCGGCATGGCTGACGATCACCATTCCCAATCCGCCGGCCGACCCGAACCCTCGGAGGACGATTCAACAGGGGTGGCCCCGGTCACCGAGGCAGAGCGGGTGGCCATCCGTCGGACGATTCTGGACGAGTTGGGCGGACGCGGCAATCAGTTCGGGATCACACCCCAGCGGATCGCGCAGTCGGTTCGGGGTGGCGGCAGCAGCGCCCTGCTCGACGCGGTCCGTGCCGAGGCGGTGGCCCTGGCGAACGCGGGCAGGATCGCCATTGTCCGAAAGGGGCGTATCGCGAACCCCAACAACTTCTCCGGGTCGTACACGATGCGGGCGCCGTGGGACGACCCCCACGCCCCCGCGGATGCATGGTCCTGATCATGGCCGCAAGCGGCAAGCGGTCATCCTCCGCCCGGCACCAGAAGCAGCTTGCCCCGGGTTTCTGCGCAGGCGTTGCGCCACGCCTGCGTGCGCAGGAACGTGGTGGGCTGCTGGTCGGGGCCGCCGACCAAGGGGCGAAGCAGCCAGCCCATCTGAATGCCGATCAAGGCGTGAAGCACGAGCCGCCCCCGGATCAGCAGGCGGTGCGCGGCGTTGCGGCGGAGCAGCAGGCGGTCGTGGCGGCGCAGCAGCAGCTGCGCGGAGAGGCTGGCGACGCCGAACACCAACCGCCAGAGGGTGAATGCCGAGCGGGCACGCCGCTCGCCGGGATGGCGGGCGCCCGACAGCGGCGAGACGATGGGCACGCGGGTCGGCGTGGGCGCCGGAGCGGGGGTCGCCGCCGACGGGGTGGCCTTGGCGGTCGATGGGTCGACCTTCTGATCGGGAGAAGGCGCCGCGGCCGGCGTGGGGCTTCTCGGTGCGGCCGGCGGCGGCACGGCCGGGTCGGCGGCGTCTTCGAGTTCCTGCACCAGCACGATGCGTTGCTTTACCGGCCGGCGACCGGATCGACCACCGCCCAGTGTCCGCGGGGGCACGACTCGCCGGCCAGCCCGGTCTTCGCGTGCAGGTTGCAGCGGCACACGCCGCAGGCGCTGGTCGCAGTCAGCACATTCAGGGGGTGGATGCCCAGGCGGCGGGTCCGGGTGGCGGCGGGGCAGGCGGCGCACGCACGGCGGCGGTCGCGCAAGGTGGCGTCGTCGACCGGCTCGCGGTGGAGCACGGCTTTCGACAGCCCCAAGAGGCCCCGGACGGCGGTGCGGACGGCGGTGGTCATGTCGGGTTTATCGGACGGCAATACGAGGGCACTTCAGTTCCGACGCGGGGTCGCGATGGGATCTCCTGGCTTGGTAAGGGCCCGGAAAACCGTCCCGTGTCCGTGACGAACGCGATGCGGATGAGGCACGCGGCATCCCCGAGCGGGCGGTGGAACTCTCCCATAGGAATATGTAGCGGGGGTGGGGCGGGCGTGCAGCCCGACGGCGACGGCCGCGGTGAAGCGCCGTGTGCCGAGCCCGAAAGGCAGGCCGTGAACGCGCCCCGTGTGGACCCGGCCTGGGCTTAACGCCGATTGAACAGGCTGCCCAGGCCCTCGTTGACCACCTCACTCAGCCCGCCGCCAAGGTCGTCACTCAGCCCGTCGGTGGCCTCTTTCAGGGCGTCCGCGGCGTGCTCGCGGGCGGCGGTGGCCAGCTCGCCGGCGCCCGCGGCCACCAGCGCGTCGGCCAGCCGGTCGCGGTCGAGGTGGAGCGCGGGGTGGCTGAGCGTGCCGGTCACGTGCATCGTCAGCGGCAGCCGTGAAAGCGTGCGCGGCGACGTGCCGGGCAGCGACACGGTTGTGTCGTGCAGGGTGAGGGCGAGCGGCAGATCGATCCGCCGCGCGGTGAACGAGCCGGCCGCGGACAGCTCGGCGGTACCGCCGCGGGCCAGTCCCGCCAGGTCGTTGTGCAACGCCGCGGACAGGGCGTCGACGTCGAGGCCACGGACGCTCAGGCTCAGCTCGCCCGGGTCCCTCGCCCCGCCCGCCCGGCCGGGAGCGACCACTTTCAGGACGGCCGTGCCGTCGGCGGCGCGGGCGGCGAGCCGCGGTGGCCCGCCGGCCACCCGAGCGGGGTGGGTGGAGAGGTTGTCCAGCCGGACCCGGTACGACGCCTCGGGTCGGCCAGTGACCGTCAGCCCGTCGATGACGATGCGCCGCACCAGCAGCGTCGGGGCGCCCTCGATCAGGTGGGCGGCCCGCACGCGGGCGAGGCCGACCGCGGCGACCCGGCCGCCGATCCAGGTGTCGTGGTCGGCGTCGGGATCGTCGGTGTGGCCGGTGTCGTGGGGGCCGGCCAGCCACTCGGCCCAGCCGCGCAGGCGGTCCAGGCGGGCCTTCCACGTCCGGGCCTGCGCCAGCAGCCCGTCGAGGTCGCGGGAGACGCCGGGGCCGGCGGCCGGATCGGGCCGCGGGCCGGATGCCGGCGCGCTGCGCGGTTCGCCGATCCGCCGCCCCGGCCGGTCGCGGGGCGATCCGGTCTCGGCGTGCGCCACCTCGATCAGGTCGACCGCGAAGCGGCGCCGCAGCAGGTCGCGGGCCGAGAGGTCGCCGGTCAGCGTGGCGGCGGCGAAGAGGTTCCGGTCCAGCGCTTCGGGGTCGGCCGCGGCCAGGCCCGTCAGGTGCAGGCGTCCGCCGCGCAGGTCGAGCTCGGCCCGCTGCAGATCGACCGTGGCGCCGTTGGCCCGCTCCAGCCCGGCGGTCACCAGGGCGGTGGTGAGCGCGTCCGAGGTCAGGAACACGATCACGGTGGTCAGCGCCGCGGCCAGCCCCACCGCGACCAGTCCCAGCGGCCGCACCGGGTTGCCCCACCGGGCGTGCCGCTGGGCCAGCTCGGCGTAGCTCTTCTTGCCGCGCTTGCCCAGCAGAGCCCAGCGGGTCAGGCGCACCCAGCGCTTCGCGGTCAGCGTGGCGTAGCGGTCCGATCCTTCTTCGAGCGACGCGAGGGCGGTGCGCAGCCGGCGGAGCCCGGTCAGCACCCCGACGCCCATCGCCAGTCCGGCCGCCACGCCCAGCACCAGGGCGCCGGGCACCACGTAGACGTCCAGGCCCAGCCACGCCAGCCCCGGCGCGTTGACCGCGAACCGGAACAGCGGCTGCAGCGGCCCGTCGATCAGCACCCGGCCGGTGGCGAAGCTGGCGGTCAGCAGCGGCAGCGACAGCAGCTTGCCCACGCCCGCGGCCAGGCCGGCCAGAAAGAGGTTGGTGTTGAGAATCAGCACCGCCGCGCCCAGCAGCACCAGCAGAGGGAGGCTGGTCGCGTCGGCGGGCACGAAACCGGCGGCGGCGCCCAGGGTGGTGGCGGCCAACACCGAGAAAGCAGAGGTCTTGCCGTGGACGAGTTTGCCGAGTTTGCGGGTGATGAGCACGGGGGCCTTTCCGACGTTCGGGTGGTATTGGTTGGGGCGTTCAGGCGTTTACATCGGGGCGCGGACCGGCGGCCCCGAACGGGCAGGCGTGGCCGCGCCGGCAGCGCATCGACCACGGCACCGCGCCGGTTGAGGCGCCGCGGGGGTTATCGCCGCCCGCCGCCCACGGGTGGGGATTCAGCCCGCGTCCGTCCCGGCCGATGAATCCGTAAAGGCTCACAGCTGACGCGGGCCGCCGACCCCTATCCAGAAACCCGCCATGACCCCACGCGAACCCGCCCTCGCTGACCCGATCTCAGCGCCCGCCCGTTCGACGCCATCGCCGGCCTCCCCGCGCCGTCGCCTGCGCCTCCCCTGCGGCTCGTGGATCGCGTTGGGGGCGGTGGCTCTGCTCTCCATCGGAGCGGTGGCGGCGTCGGTCGGGCTGCACCGCCACGCCACCGAGCGCCAAGCGATAACCGAATCGGTCGGACGGCTCGAGACGCGGGCCACCGGACAGGCCATGGTGGTGTGGCGGGGCATCACGCTTCAGATGGCCGGGGAGCGCCTGTCCTTTGTCAGGCTGCGGGGCGAGGAGCACCGCGGACGCAACGAGATCCTGCGTGAACTCGGGGCGCTGGCCGAGCGGCAGGGCCGGGGCGTGGAGGTCAACCGGTGGCTGGGCCTCGACGTCGACGAGCAGATCCTCAAGACGCTGCAGGATCGGACGTTGGCGTTCCTGGGCGAGGTGCGCGGCACCATGAGCCAGATGAGCATGGCGCCCGAGCGCGTGCGGCAGCGGCTGGGCCACTGGGACATGCGCTACGGCGCGCTGCTCGAAGCGCTCAACGCGGTCCGCGCCGGCGAGGAACAGATCGCCGAGGCATCGGCCGCGGCCGCCGCGCGGGTGACCGCGCTGGCGGTCGGCAGCACGCTGCTGGCGTCGGCGCTGTTTGTATTCAAGCTCGGCCGCCTCCGGGCACGGCGGGAGCGCGACCGGCAGGCCTTCGAAGCGCAGCTGAGCCACCAGGCGCTGCACGACCCGCTGACCGACCTGCCCAACCGCCGCCTTTATAAGCAGTGTTTCGACGGGCTGGCGAACGAAGTGCCGGCGGCCCGCGGCGGCGCAGGCGATGCGCCCTCGGTGCTGTTCGTCGACCTGGACGGATTCAAGCGCGTAAACGACACCTACGGCCATCAGACCGGCGACCAGCTGCTGGTGACCACGGCGGCCCGTATCGGTGCCTGCCTGAGCGACGGCGATCTGCTGGCCCGGCAGGGCGGTGACGAGTTCATCGTGCTTACGCAGCGCAGCGGCGCGTCGCTGGCGGCGGCCCTGCTCGCCATCCTCGCCCCGCCTTTCAGGCTCCAGGGGCAGGACGTTTACGTCTCGGCGAGCATCGGGGTGGTGGACGACGTCGCGGGCTTGACCGCCGAGCAGGCCGCCCAGCGGGCCGACATCGCCATGTACGCCGCCAAGCAGGCCGGCAAGGCCCGGGCGGTGACCTTCACCGAAGACATGCTCGACGGCGCACCCAAGCGGCTGGAGCTTGAGGCCGACTTCCGAAAAGCACTTGAGCGCGACGAGTTCTTCGTGGTCTACCAGCCGAAAGTCGGCCTCAAGAGCGGCACGACAGAGAGCCTGGAGGCGCTGGTGCGTTGGGAGCACCCTACCCGCGGGCTGGTCGGCCCCGATGAGTTCATCCCCTTCGCCGAAGAGACCGGCCTGATCGCCGACCTGGGCAAGATCGTGCTGGAAACCGCCTGCCGCGACGCGGTGCGGTGGCAGGACCGCAACGTGGTGGTGGCGGTCAACCTCTCGCCGGCTCAGTTCCACAACCCGAACCTGATCGAAGAGGTTCGTACCGCGCTTTTCAACAGCGGCCTGCACCCCCGGCACCTGGAGCTGGAGATCACCGAGTCGGCGGTGCTGGGAGACGTGCACCAGACCATCGCGGCAATCGACGGCCTCAAGGCCCTGGGCGTGCGGATGGCCATCGACGACTTCGGCACCGGCTACTCGAACCTGGCGCATCTCAAGCACTTCAACGTCGACGTGCTGAAGATCGACCAGGCCTTCGTGCGCGGCGGCAGCGGCCCGCAGAGCAGCCCCGACCACCTCTGCGATGGAGCGATCGTCGAGGCGGTGATCGGCATGGCGAGGGCATTCGATCTGGCTGTCGTGGCCGAGGGCGTCGAGACGGTCTGCCACGCCGACGAGCTGCGTGACCTGGGCGCCCACACGGGCCAGGGCTACTACTTCAGCAAGCCGGTCAACAGCGCCGGCATCGACGCGTTCCTGGCGGCCGAGGCCGGGGCCCGGTCGAACACCCACGCGGCGTGACGCCGGGGGCCGCTCGGCGCCGGATACACGTTCCGCCGAGCCGGAACGCGTACCCGCCTTCTCGTCGGCCGCGGGCTGCGCCCGGGGGCCGCTCGGCGCCGGATACGGTTTCGCCGAGCCGGAACGCGTACCCGCCTTCTCGTCGGCCGCGGGCTGCGCCCGGGGGCCGCTCGGCGCCGGATACCCGTTCCGCAAAGCCGGAACGCGTACCCGCCTTCTCGACGGCCGCGGGCGGCGCCCGGGGGCCGCTCGGCGCCGGATACCCGTTCCGCAAAGCCGGAACGCGAACCCGCCTTCTCGACGGCCGCGGGCTGCGCCCGGGGGCCGCTCGGCGCCGGATACACGTTCCGCAAAGCCGGAACGCGTACCCGCCTTCTCGTCGGCCGCGGGCTGCGCCCGGGGGCCGCTCGGCGCCGGATACCTGTTCCGCAAAGCCGGAACGCGTACCCGCCTTCTCGTCGGCCGCGGGCTGCGCCCGCCGTGTGCCTTGGGCTGCTTCGAGTTGCTTTCGTAGGGTGGGTCAAGGGCCGCCGGACCCACCGTGCCGCGGCTCGCGGCTGTGTTGGACAACAGGCCGAAGGCCCCGCGGCGTCCGTCAACGGAGGGTCCGCCAAGCCTCGACCCACCTTACGAAAACCGCCCCGCCCCTCGGCGCGCCCCGTCAGTTTGAATCCGCGCTGACCACGTGCTCGGCCAGCCCCTCCGGAAACACGTCCCGCGGCACGTAGCCGATCAGTTCCCCGGCGGGCTTCAGGTCGAAGGCGGTCTGCTCGCCGTCGCCGCGGCTCACGGCGTAGACCACCGCGGCGCCCCCGGCCGGCGGTCCGGCGTCCGCGTCGGCGGCCAGCGCAAAGAAGCGGCCGGCATCGCCGTGGCTGAGATAGAGCTGGCGGCCGTGGTCGGTGGCACCGATGCGTTCGAGCGTGTACCGGTCCGGCGGGGTCCAGCCGATGCGGACGGCCAGAAACGCGATGCCGCGGCGGGCCGCGGTGAACCGCCCGAGCTCTTCGGCCCACAGCTTCATCAGGGCGTAGGCGTTAAGCGGCCCGCAGTCGCCGGCGGTCAGCGGACGGTGGTCGCAGTTCGCGACGGTCTGGGCGCTGGAGGCAAACACGACGCGCCCGACGCCCGCCTCGACCGCGGCGTCGAGCACGGTGTGGAAGCCGCGCAGGTTGGCGTCCAGCAGCTCGTCGAAGGGGCGGCCGGGATCGGGCTGGCCGGCGAGGTGCACCACCGCGCCACAGCCGGCCACGGCGTGGTTCACGGCGTCGCGGTCGTTCAGGTCGCCCACCCACTGCGGGTCGAGGTCCGGGTGGGGCACCCGATCCAGCCCGCGCACCGCGCGGCCGGCGGCCCGCAGCCCGGCCACCGCGGCGCGGCCCAGGTTGCCCGCGCAGCCGGTCACCAGCACGGGCGCGGGGTCGGCCTCTGGATCGGTCGCAGGGTGTGCGTCGGGTGAAGGTTGGTGGCGGCCCATCGCGCTCAGCGTACCGCTCTCGGGCGCGTCGCCGCGTCGGGTCATCGTCGACGGCGGCGCAGCAGGGCGGTCGCGACCGCCGCGGCCAGCAGGGCGGTGGAGGGCTCGGGAATCACGCGCCCGCTGACGACCGTGAAATTGTCCAGCCAAGTGTCGCCGGCGGTGAGCGAAAACCCGTTGCCGCGGGCGCCGAAGGAGACGATCAGGTCGTCGGCGCCCCACACGGCCTGCACGGTGTCGGCGAGCGTGAAGGCGTCGGCACCCACAGCCAGCGTCAGGTCATCCCCCGCGGCGTCGCAGGCGATCCGGAAGGTGGCCTCCGGCGTTTCCGACGGAGGAAGAGCCCCAAGCTTAACCCCGATGATTCGCGCCGCCGTCTAAATTGTCTACAATGGAATGTTCTGCTACTAAACTCTATTTTCTGTCCCAGCCGACGCCCGACGCCTCGGCATTCGTCCCGGGTGGCTCTGCCCTCCCACTCTCCACCCAGCAAGGAAACACCGTGCCCAAAGTCACCTACATCACGCCCCGCGGCGACGAAGTCGTGGTCGATAACGCCGAGGGCACGCTGATGCACGCCGCGGTCGAGAACCAGGTCGAGGGCATCGACGGCGACTGCGGTGGCGTCTGCTCGTGCGCCACCTGCCACGTGCACGTCGACCCGGCCTGGGCCGACAAGGTCGGCCCGGCGACCGAGGCCGAAGAAGGCATGCTCGAGCTCGAAGACGACGTAGCGCCGACCAGCCGGCTGGGCTGTCAGGTGAAGCTCACCCCCGAGCTCGACGGCGTGGTCGTTCGGGTGGTCGGGCGGTGAGCGACGCGCTCCCCCACTGCGTGGTGGTCGGCGCGGGGCACGCGGCGGCGCAGCTGTGCGCGTCTCTGGTTCAAGGCAAGTGGCCAGGCCGCATCACCGTGGTGGGCGACGAACCGCACGCGCCGTACCACCGCCCGCCGCTCTCCAAGACGCAGCTGACACCGGGGCAGGCGGGTGAAGCGTCGGGGCCGCAGATGATCCGCCCCGCCGCGTTTTACGACGACCACGGGGTGACGCTGCGCACCGGCGCCCGCGCGGCGGCGATCGACCGTGACGCCAAGCGGGTCGAACTCGACGGCGGCGAAGCGCTGGCATACGACACCCTGGTGCTCGCCACCGGCTCGACCCACCGCCGCCCGCCGGTGAAGGGGATCGACCTGCCGGGCGTGTACACCCTGCAGACCGCGGCCCACGCCGAGGCGGTGCGGGGCCGGCTCGCGGGCGCCAGGCAGGTGGTGGTTATTGGCGCCGGCTTCATCGGCCTGGAGGTCGCCGCTTCGCTGCGCAAGCTGGGCGTCGGCGTCACCGTGCTGGAGTTCGCCGACCGACCCCTGGCCCGGGTGACCTCGGCCCCGGTGTCCGCCTTCTTCGCCGCCCTGCACCGCGGCCACGGCGTGGACCTGCGGACGAACACCGCCGCGGCCCGCATCACGCCCGATGGCGACGGGCTCTCGGTTGAAACCAGCGCCGGCGACACCCTGCCGGCCGACTTTGTCGTCGTGGGCGCCGGAGCGGCCGCCAACGACCAGCTTGCCGGCGCCGCGGGGCTGGAGACCGGCAACGGCATCCACGTCGACGAGCACAACCGCACCACTGACCCGTCGATCTACGCCGTGGGCGACTGCTGCAACCAGTTCCACCCGCTCTACGAGACCCGCCTGCGGCTGGAGTCGGTGCAGAACGCCACCGACCAGGCCAAGACCGCCGCGGCCGCCATCGCCGGCAGCCCGCGGCCGCACGTCGCGCTGCCCTGGTTCTGGTCGGATCAGTACGACGTGAAGCTGCAGATCGCCGGGGTGTCCACCGGCTACGACGACTGCGTGATCCGCGGCACGCCCGAGCCGGGCCACGCCTTCTCGGCGTGGTACCTGAAAGACGGCCGCCTGCTCGCGGTCGACGCCGTCAACGACGCCCGCGCCTACGCGGTGGGCAGCAAGATCATCCCCACCGGCGGGTGCCCCGACGCGAAACTCATCGCCGATCCGGCGACCGCCCCCAAAGACCTGATCGCCTCGGCGCGTCAGGCGGCAGACTAAGAACCGCTACGACCGAGAGGCCCCGATGTCCGACACGCCCCCGCCTGCCCAGTGCCCCTTCTCGTCCGCCGACGGCGACCCGCGCGACCCCTTCCGCGCGGCGCGGGAAGACAGCGGCATTCTCCGCGTCCGCGCCGAGGGCGAAGACATGCCCATGGTCCTGCGCCTGCAGGACGTGCGCAAGACCGCCAAGGACTGGAAGACCTTCAGCAACGACGACCCGCTGATGATCGTGCTGCACAGCGAGGCCGACGTCCGCAGCGTGCGGCAGCTGCCCATCGAGACCGACCCGCCGCAGCACACCGCCTACCGCCAGCACGTCGAGCCACTTTTTCGCCGGCCCCAGCAGCCCGAATACCTGGAGAACATCCGCGCGATGGTGGCCGACACCGTGGTCGAGGCACTCGCCGCCGACGAGATCGAGGCCGTGCGCAGCTTCGCCCTGCCCCTGCAGTCGCGCGGGCTCACCCGCCTGCTGGGCATGCCCGACGCCGAGGCCGACATCTGGATCAACTGGGGCACGCACGTGTACCGCGACGGCGACGACCCCTCCGAGAAGGGCTCGGTCATCGACACCTATTTCCACAAGACCTTCGCCGCGGCGACCGACCCGGAGGCCACCGACTTCTTCAGCTTCCTCAACCACGTGGATTTCGAGGGCCGCCCGCTGACCGACGACGAGAAGCACGGCTACGCCCACATGACCTTCGCCGGCGGCCGCGACACCGTCATCAGCACGCTCAGCAGCATCGTGGCCCACGTCGCTGAGCACCCCGAGACGCTCGACTTCCTGCGTGAAGACGCGGACCGCATCACCACCGCCACCGAAGAGTTCGTCCGCTTCGTCAGCCCCGTGACCGCCCTGGCCCGCCGCTGCCCGCACGGCGGCACGATCCCCGGCGCGGACGTCGAGGTGCCTGCGGGCGGCCGGCTGGCCCTGTGCTGGCCCAGCGCCAACCGCGACGCCAAGCTGTTCAAAGACCCCGACGAGATCAAGCTCGACCGCGCCCCGAACCCGCACGTGGGCTTCGGCTTCGGCGCCCACAACTGCCTGGGCCAGCACCAGGCACGGGCGTTGATTCGCAGCCTGCTGCAAGAGCTGTGCGCCAAGGTGCAGCGCATCGAGCTGATCGAGGCCGTGCCCGAGATCGAGAAAGAATCGTCCTACGAGCGGCAGACCGGGTACGCCCGGCTGCGCGTACGCTTCCACGGCTGAGGCCGCGCGACGCCCACTTACCTGAATCCACCGCTTACCTGAGGAAAAACATGTCTTTTGCCTTGCTCCGAGCCCGCTCCGCCCCCGCGTTTCTCGGCGCGGCCGCCGTGCTTGCCGCCGCGTCGCCCGGCAACGCCGCCCCGGCAACCGCCGAGCTCACCCCGCCGCCCGTCGCCGCCCCGGAGGGACACCGCTGGGTGCTGCACGAGCAACTCAGCGACGAGTTCGACGGCGACGCGCTGGACAGCACCAAGTGGAACGACCAGTTCCCCGGCTGGAAGGGCCGCGTGCCCGGCCTGTTCGTGCCCGAAGCGGTCAGCGTCCAGGACGGCGAGCTGCAGATCCGCGTCGGCGTGCTCGACCCGCCGCGGGGCGACAAGAAGCAGTGGACCGTGCAGTGCGGCGCCGTGCAGTCCAAAGAACCCGTCGCGTCCTACGGCTACTACGAGGCCCGCATCAGGGCCTCGGACGTCCGCACCTCCACCACCTTCTGGATGAAGCACCGCGGCCACGGCAAGGGTGCCGATCGCAAGTCCACCGAGCTGGACATCCTGGAGTGCGTCGGCAACGCCGAGAAGTGGCCGGGCTTCGCCAAAAACATGATGTCCAACACGCACATCGAGTACGCCCCGGCCGCCGACGGCACGAAGCGCGAGGGCCTGAAGGTCGGCGGCCGCAGCCCCGTGGGCGGCCGCGTCGCCGACGACTTCCACGTCTACGGCTGCTGGTGGGTCAACCCCACGACGATGCGTTTCTTCCTGGACGGCAAGGAGGTCCATACCATCGAGCTGCCGACCGAAAACGATCCGGCGCCGATGAACCAGCCCATGTTCCTGAACATGGTCTGCGAGACCTACAACTGGGAGGTGCCGCCCGCCCAGGAGAACCTGCGCGACGACTCCCGCAATATGGCGCGCTACGACTACGTGCGGGTGTGGACGCTGGAAGAGGTGGAGTAGGGGACGGCGGCACGCAGGGGCGGTACACCCCCTGTCAGCGGTTTTTCCCAGTGATGATGATCCGGGCGGCTCGAGCACACGACCTTTCTGTTCAGCGCCGACCACGGCGAGATGCTCGGCGACCACGGGATTGATCAGAAGGGCCCCCTTCCCTACCGCCAGCACCTGGAGGTGCCGCTGCGGGTGGCCAACCACCCGGGCATCACGGCCGGCACGCGCAGCGACGCGCTGGCCGGAACGATCGACCTGCCCGGCACCGCGTTCAACGTCGCCGGCGACCCCGCGCCCCTGGGCCAGTCGCGCAGCCTGCTGGGGCCGGCGAGCAATGCCGACTCTCCGTGGCGCTCGGTGAACTTCAGTGAGTTGGGCGACGCGCTCAAGCTGGTGGAAGACGCCGATTTTCGCTTCTGCGGCTACCCCTTCACCGACGACCTGTTTCTGTACCGCCCGGCCGACGACCCGGAGATAACCCGTCGCTTCGCGAATCACGGAGTTCACGGAGTTGGGTCCATCACGCTTTGGTTCGGCGATCAAGGTTCGGGCGTCTCGTCGTCGCCGCGCGACATGCACGGAGGGCACGGAGGAAGACCCGCAAGCGGTCGGGAGGGAGTTATACGAGAACGTTTTGGTTTTGATGCGGGGCAGCCCCGGGGTTTCGTGGGTTCCCAAGCATTCAGGGAACCCATGCCGCGTCGATGAAGAACGAAGTGCGTATTGACCGGCCGCGCGATGGACTTCGCCCCGTCTGGGCCCTCCCGAACGCCTGCGTCTATCGCATTTCTCCGCGCCCTCCGTGACCCGCGCGAGCGGTCCCTTGGCGAGGCGGGATCGAACGGCCCACTACCGCTCACTTGCAAACGTCAGCACGCTTGTGGTCACAAATAGCACGCGTCGTTCGCCGGTGCGTACGCCGAGGCGGTGGGTGGGCTGTACGCGAACCCGGATGTTTCGGTGCTGATGCGGGAGGTTCTGGAGGGTCGCGAGTGAGGTGTGGAATCGCGGCGACGGTTCGCGCGTCGTCTGCGGTGGCAGGAGGCCAAGCCTCGCAAATCCCCAAGGCCGGTTGGGCCAAAGATTACACAGAATTAGAAGATCAGAGCCAAAGAAACCGGAGGAGGCCCCGTCTCCCAGAGGACGCATGCGGCCTGCCTTTAATCATCTTAATCTGTGAAATCTTGGCTAGAAAAAGCTTTATGCGCATCGGCGAAACCGGATGCTTCTTCCCGAGCGCACACCGGTGCACTTCCGGGGCCCTCGTATCTCGGGCAGGGCCTCGTAGCACCCGGGTATACTCATAGACGCCGGTTTTGGGTGAAACACCAGACCCGCCGGTCTGGTGAGCATGCCGAATGGGCGGAATACCAGAACTGGTCAATCAACTGTTAGGCGGCTTAGCCTTTAACGCTCTCCCTAACGATGCGACGCAAGGTCTTCGACGTATACGCCGTCCCCGCTGTTCTCGTCCTGATCGCCGCAGGAAGCGCTGCAGTCATCGCCGTTGAGATGTATCTCAATCTGAGGAACTCGGCACACGGCGTGCTAACGCGGATGGGAAGTGACGTCCACAAGTTTTGGGGCGAACCCGGCTTCACCGACTTTGACCTTTACCTTTCGGCAAAAATTACACCAGACGACTTTGACGACTTCGCCGCAAGGTTCAACCTACTCCCCGTGTCGCCGACGCATCCGATTTCAGGCACCGGTATTAGTTGGGGCGACTGCCCAGAGCCATGGTGGCCAGACAACCTTTCGCTCGTATCCGCTCGTTTTCACCACAACATCGACAAAGAAGAGTTCGCCGTGGCCACCTTTCATGATGGACGCGTCTACTACCGCTTGTTTGGGTGGTGACTGCCAATGCTCGCCCCAAGGTCGTAGGAATTGGGCAACCTCACACTGGCGAGCGGGTCGCCTAACCACCGGCTGCACTTGACCGGCACCCCTCGCGCGTAGACTATTTCTGCCAGAGCCGCGGCCCGTTGTGAGTCCGGCCGGCAACCGAACCGTGATACGTTAGCGCCTTCCCGTTGCCCACCCCGACCGGGCCAGGGATGTCTCCACTTCGGTCTCAACCGCCGCGGCCGCCCCCTCCACCACATCCGGCTCCACCCCCAGATACCGCAGGCTGCGTTCGAGGATGCGCTTGCTGGCCGGCCCGCTGACCGTGCCGCCGTAGTGGCCGATCTTTTTGTCCGGGTCGTGGACGAAGACGCCGACGACCAGACGCGGACGGTCCAGCGGGGCGCCGGCGACGAAGCTGCTGATGTAGCGGTCCTGGTGGTAGCCACCGTTTTTGAAGTCGGGCAGCTGGGCGGTGCCGGTCTTGCCGAACACCGTGTACAGCTCGCTGCGGGCCTTGCGGCCGGTGCCTTCGGTGACGGCGCGGCCGAGCACTTCGCGGGTCTGGCGGGCGACGGCGGGGCTTAAGACCCGCGCGGTGATGTTGGCGTGCACGTCGTTCGGGTCGTCGGGGCTGCGGGCCTCGATGGTGGGGTTGATGAGCACGCCGCCGTTGGCGAGCGCGGCGAAGGCGCGGGTGATCTGCAGGCCGGTGACGGCGACGCCCTGGCCCATGGGCACGCGGGTGACGTCGGCCCAGCTCCAGTCCTCGACCTCCCGCAGGCTGCCGGCGACCTCGCCGGGCAGGCCCGAGTGGGTGCTCCGAGCGAAGCCGTAGCTGGAGACGACGTCATGAACCAGCTGCTTGCCCATGCGCTCGGCGACGACGGCCATGCCGATGTTGGATGACACCTTGAGCACCTCGGCCCAGCTGATGACGCCGTGGCCGCGGGTGTCGCGGAGGCCCGGGCCGCGCTCGGGCTTCCAGTATCCCTGCTCGGTGGTGTCGATCAGCTCGTCGGGGTCGGCGTAGCCGGCTTCGACGGCGGCGGCCCAGACCAGGGGCTTGAAGATGCTGCCGGGCTCGAAGACGTCGGTGGCGATGCGGTTGCGCTGGGCGGCGGCGAGGTCTTTGTCGGTGCGGAGCTTCTTAAAATCGTCGGGGTCGAAGAAGGGGTAGTTGGCGAGCGCGAGGATTTCGCCGGAGTTCGGGTCCATGAGCACCGCCTGGCCGGACCGGGCTCCGAACTCCTCGACGGCGGCGGCGACCTCGTCTTCGGCGATGGCCTGGAGGTTGAGGTCGATACTGAGGCGGACCGGCGCGGCGTCGGCCTGGAGGCGGTAGTCCTTGTTGGCGAGCCACAGGCGGCGGCGGCCGCGGTCGTAGACAAAGGCGTGCCGGCCCGGGTCGGGGGTGAGGCGCTCGTCGAAGGCACGCTCGAGTCCGTCGAGGCCTTGGTTCTCGTGTCCGACGAAGCCGACGAGCTGGCCGGCGACGTGGCCTTGGGGGTAGTCGCGGACGAGCACGGGGTGGGTGGCGAGCCCGCGGACGGGCGGGAAGTCCTGGTATTTGGCCCAACGCTCTTCGCTCATCTGCTTGTCGATGACGACGTAGCGGCTGCCGCGGCGTTTGGCCATCGCCATTTCGATCTCGGCGGGCTCGTAGCCCAGGCCGTAGCCGATGCGTTCGCTGAAGGTGTTGGGGTCCTGGACGATGTCGGGGTCGAGAAACAAGAGGTGCGCGACACGGGTGGTGGCCAGCGCGCGGTGGCGGCGGTCGACGATGGCTCCGCGGCGGGCCTCCAGTTTTCGTGTGCCGATCTGGCCGTCGACCAGCGCGGCGACGGCGGCGGGTGGGGCGGCCTGAAGCTGGTAGACGCGGGCGAGCAGGGCGAGCAGCAGCAGGGTGACCCCGCCCAGGGCAAGGCGGCCGACCCGGAGCGCGCGGGCGTGGGCGGCCGCGGCGGGGTCGGGCGCGGGGGGCCGCGCGGGGGCGGGCGTGCGGGGATCGGGGGGCATCGGCGGGGTCACCGGGTGTCGTCCGGGGTGGCAGGGCCGGGGAGATCCCCGGAGCGTTCACCCGGGCCCAGCGTCAGGTTGACACGCGCGATGGCTTCGCGGAGCGCGGCGGGGTGGGTGCCCTCGGCGATGGCGGTCTGGGCGTCCCAGGTGAGCTTGCGGTCGGCGTCCATCTGCACGTGCAGCTCGCCCATGGCGTGCAGGGTCTGCAGACGCTGCTGGCGCAGGGCGAGCAACGCGGCGGCAACCACGGCGATGGCGGCGGTGGTGGCGAGCAGGCGGGGGAACATGGGCGGCTAAAGTGAAAAGCGCAAAGCGCAAAGTGAAAATCGGAAAGGGGGGCGCAGCGCACGCGAAAGCCCCGCGGGTGGAGGGTTGATCGGCGGTTATTGGGTTGTGGGGTGAGGATTCGGAGGGGGCTGAATCGGGGTCAGCCGCTCGGGCTCAGGGCAGCCGAAGCACCTGGCCGACGCGGATGGATTCGGGGGCGTCGAGGGCGTCGCGGTTGGCGGCGAAGATCTCGTCCCAGCGCTGGCCGTCGCCCAGGGTGCGGGCGGCGATGCGGGTGAGGTTGTCGCCGGCCTTGACGGTATAGGTGCGGGCGGCGGCGGCCGATGGGGCGGGTGGGGTGGGTGCCGACGCCGCCGGGCCGGCGGAGGCCGGCGACCCGGCGGGGAGGGCGAGCACCATGCCCTCGCGGACCTGGCCGGGGTTGTCGAGCTGGTCGCGGTTGGCGGCGAAGATCTCGTCCCAGCGTTGGCCGTCGCCCAGGGCTCGGGTGGCGATGCGGGTCAGGTTGTCGCCGGCCTTGACCGTATAGGTCGGGCCGGTCGGTGCAGAGGCGGTCGCCGGGACCGGGGCGGTGGAGGTTGCGCGCCCAGACGCCGCGGGCGTGACGACGCCCGGCAGGCGCAGCGTCATCCCCTCGCGCAGGGCTTCGGGACGCTCGAGCACGTCGGAATTGGCGGCAAGCAGGTCGTCCCAGCGCTGGCCGCTGCCCAGGTGGCGGGCGGCCAGAGCGCTGAGGGTGTCGCCGGCGGCGACGGTGACGGTGCCGGCAGGGCGGACGGAGGTCCGCCGGGGCGTGGCCTCGGGCAGCGGCTCGGGCGCGGCGGGCGGGGCCGACCGGAAGAAGGGGCTGTTGAGCGGCGGCAGCTCGATACGGTCGCCCGGTTGCAGCGTGCCGCCAAAGTCGACCAGACCCGGGTTGGCTCGGGCGATGCCGGTGGCAAAGGACGGGTCGCCGTAGTGTTTGCGGGCGACCGCGGCGAGCGAGTCGCGCGGGCCCACGACGTGGTAGCGGTCCGAACCGCGGTCGGCGGTGGCTTCCTGCCGCTGCGGTGGGGGGATGAAGAACGAGCCGTCTTCGGGGGTGGCGGAGACGGCGGGGTCGGCGGCGGGGGTGGGCGGGGAGGTGTTGCCCGGGGCAGCCACGGCGCGCGTCAACGCGGCGGGGCCGGGCACCGCGTCGTGATCGACGCGCCAGGCCTGGGGCAACTCGGCGACGCGCGGGCCGGTGGCCTCACGCGTGTCGGGCTCGGGCAGGTCGGGGCGACGGGCGGGGGGCGGGGCGAGCGCGCGGTCGGTGTCGCGGGCGGGGCCGGGGAAGATCAGCGGGGTCCCCGGCTCGGAGGGTGCGGCGACGCCGTCGCGGGGCGCGGGCCCCTGACCGAAGGCGGGCTGGGTGCGGAAGGCGTCGGGCACGGACGTTCTTTCAGTGCCGCGATCGACCACGGTCGGGCGCTCGAAAGAGCGGGGGTCACGTGCGGGGGCACCCGTCGCGGCGCGGTCGGCCGTCGCGGGCGCGGCGTAGATGTTGTGCTGCGCCTGGGGGCCGAAGCCGGCGGCCTGCTCCTGGACGGTGGCCACGGGCGGAGAGCCGCTGACCAGATCCGACAGGATGATCCCGACCAGGAGGATCAGCGCAAGGCCGATGAGCAGTCCGACTTTGGTTTCTTTGGCCATGGAACCGGTTCTCGTCCGTGAGCGGTTGGCGGGGGGGGGCGGGGGGGAGCCAGCGGGGCGGGGGACACGGTCGGGGCCGTGCCTGGAGTCCGATATCTTCGCCCGTATCCGCATGGTATCAGGCGGCGGCGGGGGGTTGGGCGTCGCCGGGGTGGCGTTGCAGGACGCGGAGTCTGGCGGACCGGCTGCGGGGATTTTCGGCCCGTTCGGCGGGGCCGGCGGTGACCGGTTTGCGGGTGAGCCGCCGGGCGGTGTCATCCTGCTGGCGGCGGAGAAAGCTCTGCTTCACCCGGCGGTCTTCGAGGGAGTGAAAGCTGATGATGCCCGCGCGGCCGCCGGGGAGGAGCAGGCCCGGCAGCGTTTCGAGCAGGGCGTCAAGGGCGTCAAGTTCGCCGTTCACCGCGATGCGGAGGGCCATGAAGGTCCGGGTGGCGGGGTCGATGCCGCGGGTGGCGCTACGCGAGCCCGGCCGCGAATTGCGGTCACGGGCGGGGCGCGCCCCGGGGCCGGATGCAGCGCGCACCGTACGCGCCAGCTCATCGGTGGTCAGGATCGGCGAAACGGACCGGCGTTCGACAATCTTCCGTGCGATCCGCCGGCTGGAACGGTCTTCGCCCAGGGTGTAGATCAGGTCGGCCAGGGCGGCCTCGGTCAGGGTGTTGACCCACTCGGAGGCGGGCCGACCACGCGTGGGGTCCAGCCGCATGTCCAGCGGCCCGTCGAAGCGGAAGGCCAGGCCGCGCTGCGGGTCGTCCATCTGGTTGCTGGCGAAGCCCAGGTCCGCCAGGAGCGCGTCCACCCCGGCCACCCCCAGTTTTTCAAGTTCGTAGCGGACACCGGCGAAGTTGGCGTGCACGACATCCAGCGCAACGCCGTGGGCGCGGGCGAGCGGAGCGAGTCGCCGGCGGGCGAAGCCCGCGTTGGCCGGGTCGGTGTCGAGGCCGATCAGACGGCCTCCGTGGATGAGCGGCAGCAGGGCGGCGGCGTGGCCGCCCCGCCCGAGGGTCACGTCGATCACGGTGGCGCCCGGAGTGGGCGCAAGAAGGTCCAGGGTTTCCTGCAGCAGCACCGGCGCGTGACCGACGGGCTCGGGGGTGGGGGTCGATTCGGGCTTGGGGGCGGGGTCGGGGTCGGGCACGGGACCTTTTATAGGAAAACGGCGAGACATCGGCGAGAGAACCTCGCGTGAGCGGCCTGACCACGGCGGCAGGCCGGCCTGAGATCGGCCGCCGACCGGCCGGCGGCGTGGGTTCGTACACTCGACCCCGCTCCCGCTCCCGCTCCCGCTCCCGACCCCGCCCCCTTCCGCGGGCCGGACTCCCCGGCCCCCGTCCCGCGTGCCTTTCTCACGGATGCCATGACCCGGCTCAAGCTCGCCACCACGATGACCAACCCGGGCGAACCGGCAGCGGCGTCACGCTACAGCGACCCGGCGGTGCTGCGGGCCCGCGGCTTCAGCGGGCTGGTGGTGTACGAGTCGGCTGCGCTGTCGGGCGGGCTGGGGTCCGCACGCCAGAGCAATCCGGACGTGGCCCGCTTCGTGCGCGAGACCGAAACCCGGGTTGACGAAGCGGTCGCGCGGGCGGGGGCACGCGACCCGTCCGATCCCCAGGCCCCGCCGCTGGACGTGTACCTGGCCTTCGACCTGCTGGTACTCGACGCGGACGCGGTGGCGGGGGACCCCGAGGCGGTCTGCTGCCGTCACCGGTCCGCCGACCTGTGCCCCGGACGCGACGCGGCCTGGGCTCATGCGTTGGCGAATCTGGACGCGGTGCTGGACCGCTGGCCGTCGGCCGCGGGGGTGGTGCTGCGTTTTGGCGACAACGACGCCGCGCGGCTGCCGCACCTGGTGGGCAACGACGTCTACCGGCCCCACTGCCCGCAGTGCGAGCGCCTGAGTCTGGCGGACCGGGTGCAGCGGGCGATTACCGGGGCGTGGGAGCGGGTGGTCGCGGCCCGCGGCAAACGGCTGATTGTCCGTGCGTGGAACCTGCGACCCGGCGGACTGCACGACGACGTGGGCCTCGCGGTCGAGGTCGGACGACACCTGCCCGGTGCGCCGGATGACGACCGGCTGGTGCTCTCGTTCAAGGTCGGGCCGTCGGATTTTTGGCGCTACCAGCCGTGGAACACGTCCAGCCTCGTCTTCGGTCGGCGGCCCGTGCTGTACGAGCTGCAGTGCCAGCGCGAGTTTGAGGGCAAGGGCGCGGTGCCGAACTTCCAGGCCGGCCTCTGGGGGGCGGGCATGCCCGAGACCGCGCGGCGTACGCTGGTCCCGCGGGGCGGTGGCCAGCCGGTGGCCGGGCTGGCCGAAGCCGCCACCCGCGTGAACTTCGCGGGCGTGATGGCCTGGGTCCGCGGCGGCGGCTGGGGAGGGCCCTTCGTGGGCGACGAGTCGTGGATCGACGCCAACGTGTACGCCGCGGGCCGGCTGGCCGACGATCCGGCGGCCGATCCCGCGGTCCTGGCCCGGGATTGGGTCAACGAGGTGCTGCCCGGCCTGTCCGAGCCCCGCGCCCAGGGCGTGGTGCAGGCGTTGCAGACCTCGGCCGAGATGGTCCGCAAGGCGTTTTACATCGAGGCGCGTGCCCGTCGGCGGGGCCCTTGGAACCCCGCCGCGGGCTGGATCTCGGACGACTTGCTTGACGCCGAGGCCGCGTGGCAGATCGTTCGCAACCTGCCCGAGGCCGACCTGGACGCGGTGGTGCACGAGAAGCAGGAAGCGGTCGACCGCGCGGTGGCCATGCACCACGCGCTGACAGGCGGGGTGGTGCGGTCGGGCTCTGCGGCCAGCGGCGCCGCAGCGGAGCCCCTGTCCGGGGCCACGGCCGACCGCTTGACGCGGCTGGCCAACACGGCGCTCTACGCCGCCTCGTTTTTCGAGACGCTGCGTGACCTGCTGGGGGGCATGGTCGCCGTACGCCGGCACCGGACGCTGCCCACGGCGGCCACGCGCGAGGCCGCGCGCAAGCGTCTGCGTGCGGCTCAGGCGCACTGGAACCACCACACCCAGCGGTCGGCCCGGCTGCCGGGAACCGCCAGCCCGTTCCGCGAGTCGCGTTTCTGGGAGCTGACCCAGGAAATGCTGGAAGAGGTCGAGAAGAATTAGTCCGATGGCGGGGGGCCGGTGGTCTCGCGGACGATCAGCTCGGGCTTATGCAGCACAGACTTGCGCGCGGCACGCTCGGACGACCCGTCGTGTTTCTCGTCGACGCGGTCCAGCAGCAGGTTGGTGGCGCTGCGCCCGATTTCAAAGGGGTTCTGGCGGACGGTGGTCAGCACCGGCCGGGCCCCGCGCCAGCTCACCGTGTCGCTGAACCCCACCAGCGAGAGGTCGTGGGGGATGGACAGTCCGCGGTCGGCCGCGACCTGGTTCACGGTGCCGGCCAGGTCGTCGCTGGTCGCGAAGACGGCGGTGGGGCGGGGGGTGAGCCCGAGCAGCGCCCGCGCCGCGTTGTCTTCGTACCGGTGGTCGTGCCAGCCGGCGGTCCGCACCTCGCAGGTGGTGTCTACCGCCGATCCCACGGCGTCGGCGAAGGCTTTGGCCCGCACGAACATCGGGTCGGGGAAGACGCCGCGGCTGGCCACCCCGAACCGGCGGTGGCCCAGGTCAAGCAGGTGCTGGGCCACCACCTCGGCGCCGTGGCGGTCGTCGGTGCCGACGAAGTCGATGTGCGGCACCTTGGCCTGGACCTCGGTGTCCAGCGAAACGATCGGCACGCCGCGTTGCTGGATCTCGCCCAGGTGGTCTTCCCAGACCGCGTCGGTGACCGGCCGGATCAGGACCCCGTCAACCCGTCGGTCCAGCAGCGAGTGGATCTGTTCCAGCTCGTTGCCCCGGTCGTTGCGGCACAGCACGATGGGTACGTGGTTGCGAGCGCTCAGGGCGTCGTGAATCCCCTCGAACAGGTGCGCCTCAAAGCCCGACGCAAAGTGCATCAGCAGGCCGATGGTCTGGGTGCGGCCGGTCTGGATGCCCTGCACCAGCAGGTTGGGCCGGTAGCCCAGGTCGCGGGCGATGCCAAGGATCCGCGCCCGGGTGACGTCGGAGATGCGGCCCGTGCTGCCCAGTGCGATCGACACGGCGGCCTGGCTGACCCCGGCCTGGGTGGCAATATCTTTCAGGGTGATGGCCATAAGCGTGACAACTCCGAAGCCGGCCGGTGGACCGGTTGCGCGGCTGAAAGGCTGCTAAAACTTTAAGCATAGCACAGCCTCGACGACGCGTGAAGCGTCTCCACACCGCGGGGCGGCCCGCCGGGCTTCCGGATTGTTTCCCCTCGCCGCGTCTTTGTTCCCGGCGGCTCTGCCCCCTACGCCTCGATCATCGCTTTGATCAGCCCCGGCTGCTTCGCCAGGCCGGCGAACTGGTCGGGCACCCCGGCCAGCGGCAGGCGGTGGGTGATCCACGGCGTGGTGTCAATCTGACCCGCCTCGATCATGGCGATGGTCTTCTCGAAGTTGCTCGGCTTGCTGTTGCGGCTGGCCAGCAGGGTGCACTCACGCTTGTGGAAGTTCGGATCGTTGAAGGTGACCTCGCCGGGGAAGAGCCCGATGAAAACGATGCGGCCGCCCGGGGCGATCAGGTCGAAGGTGCCCATCATGCTGCCGGGGTGGCCGGTGGCGTCGAAGATCGCCGTCGGCAGGTCGCCGGAGCCGCCGTTCGGGCCGGATGCCCCGTCTGACTTTAAGCCCCGCAGCTGCTCGGTCGCGTCGCCCTTGCCGGGGTTCACCAAATGCTTGACGCCCGCGGCGTCGCGGCAGAAGCCAAGCCGCTCGTCAGACAGATCCATGACCGCGACTTTGGCGCCCGCGGCCTGCAGGAACTGCACCGCGGTCAGGCCGATCGGTCCGGCGCCGATGACCAGGGCGAACTCGTCCTTCTCGATCTCGGCGCGGTCGACCGCGTGGCCGCCGATACAGAGCGTCTCGACCAGCGCCAGCTGGTCGTAGCTGAGTGTCTCGCTGGCGTAGAGGTTCGCGGCGGGCACCACGAAGCGCTCACGCATGCCCCCGTCGGTGTGCACGCCCAGCACGGCGATGTGTTCGCAGCAGTTGGTCTTGCCGCGGCGGCAGGCGACGCACAGCGGTTTGCCCGCGTGGGCGCAGGTCAACAACGGCGCGATGCAGCAGCGGTCGCCGACCGCGACGGCCCGCGGGTTGTTCGCCGCGTCGTCGTCGATCTCCAGCACCTCGACGCCCAGCTCATGACCGAGGATGCGCGGGTAGTCGAAGAAGGGCTGCTTGCCGGTGAAGGCATGAAGGTCGGTGCCGCAGACGCCCAGGCGGTGGAGGCGGACCAGGGCCTCTCCGGGTTTGCGCGTGGGTTCTTCGGTGGTCGCAGCGCTGAAGGTGCCGGGTTCGTCAAGGGTGATGGTGAGCATGGTTGGGCCTGTGATCGGTGGTCCGTGATCCGAGAAGAGATTGCGTGGCGGTTCCTCAGATCGGATCACGGATCACGATCTTACGGATCACCTTGCCTTAATTGTTCTCCGGCCGCCCGCTGGGCCAGGTGCGGTTGGTGGCGGGACCCATGATCTTCAGCACGTCGCGCAGCAGGTCTTCATCGATCGGCTCGTCGAGGTAGGCGATGTTCTGCGCGATGCGTTTGGGGTTGGCGCTGCTGACCAGGGTGCTCGCGATCCGCGGCTCGGCGACGGAGAACTGCACCGCGAGCTTGACGAGATCTTTCTCGTGCTTCTTGCAGAACTCGGCGGCTTCAAGCGCGGCCTTCTTGACCTCGGGCCCCGCGGGGTGCCAGTCGGGCGGGCCCTGCGGCGCCAGCAAGCCCATGCCCAGGGGGCTGGCGTTGATGACGCCCACGCCGGCGGCTTCCATCTGCGGCAGGATGCCGAGCAGGGCGGTGTCGTTCAGCTCGTAGCGGCAGTACGAAAGGATCGTGTCCAGCGTGCCGGCGGGCACCGCGGCAACGACTTCGGTGAAGAGGCGCAGCGGCAGGCAGGTGATGCCGATGAAGCGGGTCTTGCCCGCAGCCTTGAGCTTCTGCAGCGCGGGGATCGCTTCGTTGATGACCTGCCCCATGTCGCCAAACTCGATGTCGTGCAGCTGCAGGATGTCGAGGTGATCGACCCCCATACGCTGCAGACTCTCGTCGACGCTCTTCTCAATGCGTGCGGCGCTGAAATCGAAGTCGGCGAGCTCGGCGCCGTAGCGGCCGGCCTTGGTGGCCAGGACGTACCGGTCGCGGTCGATGCCCTTCAGGCAGTGGCCGAGCACGGTCTCGGCTTTCGTCAGGCCGTAAAATGGCGAACAATCGATCAGGTTCATGCCGCCGTCGAGCGCCGCGTGAACGGTGGCGACGCAGTCTTCCCGGGTGACAGGGCGAAACACGCCGCCCAGCGACGAGGCGCCGAAAGACAGGGGGGAGACGTCGAGGCCGGTGCGGCCGAGCGGGCGGAGCTGCATGGAAAGGGTTCTCGCAGAGGGGTGCGGCCCACCGGGGCCGTCGATAGTTTACTTTAGCTGCCACCACGGCGGTGCTCGCGCCCTCCCGGCGGGGGGCAGACCGTGATTCGGCGCCGACCCGCGACCCCGGCTTCATCTCTTCTTCCCGGAGTTCGTACACCATGAATCTTGACCCCATCGACTGGATCATCGTGGGCGCGTTCGGTCTGCTGCTGGTTGCCATCGTGGTGGTCACCAACCGCCTGACCAAGTCGGTCGCCGGCTTTTTGTCGTCCGAACGCTGCGCGGGGCGCTACCTGCTGACGGTCGCGTCGTCGATGGCCTTCTGCTCGGCGATCGGTGTGGTGGGCGGCTTCGAGGGCGGCTACCGCAACGGCATCAGCGGCATGTGGTGGGGCATGTTGATGATGCCCGTGGGGACGCTGCTGGCGCTGTCGGGCTGGGTGACCTACCGCTACCGGCAGACGCGGTCGCTGACCATGGCCCAGTTTCTGGAGAAGCGGTACAGCCGCAGGTTCCGCGTCTTTGCGGGCTTCGTCGCGTTCTTCGCGGGCATGCTGAACTGCGCGGTGTTTCCGCTGGTGACGGCGCACTTCCTGGTCTACTTCCTGGGCCTGCCCGAGCAGTTCGGGGTGGCGGGCATCGAGCTGTCGACGCACTTCTGGGTCATGGCGGTCATGGTATCGCTGGGGGTGACCCTGGCGCTGGCCGGCGGGCAGATCACGATCATGGTGACCGATTTTTTCCAGGGCACCATCGGCACGGTGGCGCTGATCGGCATGATGGGGCTGGTGCTGAGCACCGTCGGCTGGTCGGACCTGCTGCAGACGTTGAAGGTTTCTGAAGACGTCCGCGTGCTCAAGACCGAGGCGGGGGACCTGACCTACCCGCAGTGGTACCTGGCGAAGGTCGCTCCGGTACGCGAACACCACGCCGCACTCGAGTCTGCGCAGCCCGGGGTGTTCGGATTGATGCGGGCCCACCCTTCGGTCCTGGACGGGCTGGCAGGGGGCGTGGAGGCGGCCCGCAAGATCGCAGCCGAGTCCCGCGGCACCGGGCTGGAGCGGTTGGAACTGACGCCCGGCGACTACGCCGCCGACGCGGTGCTGTCCGCCGCGCTGACGACGGGTGTGGACGGCGCGGCGGTCGCGGCACGCTCGGCCGCCGACGCACTGCTGGCTGACGATCTCGAAGAAAACGACGCGGAGGCCGCGCAGCTGCGCCTGCTGGCCGAGAGCCCCACCACGCTGCGGGCCGCCGCGGAACGGTTCGGCGCCACGCGGCTGCTGGTCGAAGAGGACTACCCCGACATGGTCGAGGTGCTGGACCGCGCCCAGGGCGCCTCGATGATGAACCCCTCCAAACTCGGCAACGAGGGCGCCTTCAGCGTCCCCTTCTTCATCATGATGGGGCTGGTGCTCATCAGCCAGACGGGCGTGTGGCAGGGCGGGTCCGGCTATCTGACCGCGGCCCGCACGCCCCACGAAGGCAAGATGGGAGCGGTGCTGGGCAACTGGCGGTGGATGACCATCACCCTGGGCAGCACGGCCGCAGTGGTGCTGGTGTACTGCCTGGTGTGGAACGTGCGTTTCGCCAACGAGCAGGCCGCGATCATGGAAGCCGCCGCGGCGATCAAGGACCCGCTGCTGCAGAGCCAGCAGTTCGTGCCCGCTGCGCTGGGGCTGTCGCTGCCCGCGGGGCTCATGGGGCTCTTCGCGGTGTTCATGATCGGCGCGTCGATCAGCACCGACGACTCGGCCTACCACTCCTGGGGGTCGATCTTCCTGCAGGACGTGGTGATGCCGTTCCGCAAGACGCCCTTCACGACGAAGCAGCACCTGTTCTACCTGCGGCTGTCCATCGCGGGGGTGGGGCTGTTCGCGCTCTTGTTCAGCACGTTCTGGCGTCTGGGGGACTTCATCAACATGTGGTTCCAGATCACCGGGGCGATCTACACCGGCGGGGCGATGTGCGCGATCGTGGGCGGGCTGTACTGGAAGCGTGGCACGACGTGGGGCGCGTGGTGCGGATTGATCACCGGCAGCAGCCTCTCGCTGTACGCGATCTACTTTTTAAATACGCAAGACCCCGAGCTGCCCGCGCTGGTGCCGCGCTTCCTGCCCATGATTGGCGGCGAGCCGGTCAACGGGCTGCACCTTGCGGTGTTCAACATCCTCATCTCCATCGGGGTGTACGCGTTTGTTTCGGTGCTTACCTGCCGCGAGCCGTTTAATCTGGACAGGCTGCTGCACCGCGGGGAATACGTCATTGAAGACGATGTGGCCGTGGCCGCGCGGGAGGCGGCAAACGACGCGGAAAAGACCCCGAGCCTGCTGCGGTTTATCGGTATCACCGACGAGTTCTCGGGTTTTGACAAGTTCATCTACCTCGCTGCGATCGGATGGACCGTCTTGCTCTCGGGCACGTTCCTGATCGGTACCACCTGGTTCCTCTTCTTCCAGTCAGAAGCGCAACGCAACAACTCCGAGGGCTGGTACGTGCCGTGGACCTGGCTGCTGGGAATCCAGGGCGTGGTGTCGGTCGTCACCGGCGTGTGGTTCGCCTGCGGCGGCGCACGCGACATGATTCGGCTGCTCCGCGACGTGGCGGGCAAGTCGGGGGACGACGCCGACGACGGCTACGTCCGCTAGCGCGACAACGCGGGTTGTCGTGACACGGGGCTGATCAGGCATTTGCAGCGCAAGGTTCGGTGATTCGAACGAGCCGCGACCGTGAGGGAGCGGACCCTTAGCGCGAGCCACGCCAAAGAGGGGCGTACCGCCGCGGGTCCGCTTGCTTACGGGCGCGGCTCGTTCGAACCAAGGAGCCAACCCGCATTGTCTTGCCAGCGCGGAGGCGGCCTTCGTGCGACCTGCGGTGGCCCGCGGGCCACCCGGCCGCCGCGTGTCGCGAAACGGGCCCCGATCAGCAGCGCCGCGTCGTTTGACCGGCCGGGGTTGTTCCCGGCGCTGACACACGCTCGTTCCGGACGGTCCCGCGCCGGCGGATCGGCGACGCGGGTTCTTAAACCTTTCTGGGTGCCAAGCATGCGTCGACCCTGTGAACCGCCCGGCCCCAAGGTCGATTCAAGGCCCGCTTCACGGCACGCTCATCCCCGCCGCGTTAGGCTTTGCCCTTGCTGTCGTCGACGCGTGTCGGCGGCCCGATGCTTCGATGACTCAAAGAAGGACCCCATGATGATCCCAGCCCTCCGCACCCGCCTCGCTTCCGCCGCCGCTGCTCTGCTGCTCGGCGCCGCCCTGATTGCCGTGCCCGGCTGCAAGACCGACACCGACGGCGTGAAGAGCAACTACATGCAGCAGTACGGCGACGTGATCGGCTCCACCGAAGAGGTCGTGAACGCGGCCCAGGACGTGCTGGGCGAATACAACCTCAGCGACATCACCGGCAAGAGCGACAAGCTGACCGGCGAGGCCCGCGGCATCATGGCAGACGGCACCAAGGTGTGGGTCTCGGCCGCGCACAAGACCGACACCACCACCGAGGTGACGGTGCAGGTCGGCAAGATGGGCGACAACGAGCTGGGTCAGAAGATCCTGGCCGACATCACCGAGCAACTGGCCGAACAGAACCAGTAAGCAACGCGGCCCCGGCCGGGGGTCAGCGACACATCCGGGCGGGCCGGCGCGCTGCGCCGGCCCGCCTTTTTGCTGCCCGCGGCCCCCGCCGGCAGGCCTTTGCTAAGCTGCCGTGCCGGGTTCGCCCGCGGCACGCACCGCGCTTCCCGGCGTCCGATCACGCCCGCCCCGCCCCTGAGAAACGCCCGCCCATGAGCATCCTCGTCGACCGCCACACCAAACTGATCTGCCAGGGCATCACCGGCTCGGCCGGAGCCTTCCACACCAAGGGCTGCCTGGACTACGGCACGCAGGTGGTGGGCGGCGTGACGCCGGGCAAGGGCGGCCAGAAAGACGCCAACGGCCTGCCGATCTTCAACACCGTGGCCGAGGCCGTGGCCGCCACCGGCGCCGACGCCACGATGATCTTCGTGCCCCCGCCCTTCGCGGCCGACGCGATCCTGGAGGCCGCCGACGCGGGCATCAAGCTGATCGCCTGCATCACCGAGCACATCCCCGTGCTGGACATGATGCGGGTGAAGAAGACGCTGAGCCAGAGCAGGTACGGCGGCCAGCGGCTGCTGGGGCCCAACTGCCCGGGCATCATCACGCCCGGGAAGGACGGGGCCAAGCCGGGGTCGGCCGAGGCCGGCTGCAAGATCGGCATCATGCCCGGCTACATCCACCAGCCGGTGGGCAGCGGCAAGAGCGGCAAGAACGTGGGCATCATCTCGCGCTCGGGCACGCTGACCTACGAGGCCGTGTGGCAGACCGCCAACCAGGGGCTGGGCCAGACGACCTGTGTGGGCATCGGCGGCGACCCGGTCCGCGGGCTGAACTTCATCGACCTGCTGGAGCTGTTTGAGGCCGACCCCGAAACCGACGGCATCGTCATGATCGGAGAGATCGGCGGCAGCGACGAGGAAGCCGCCGCGGCGTACATCAAGGCGAACGTGAAGAAGCCGGTGACCGCGTTCATCGCCGGCCGCACCGCGCCTCCCGGACGACGGATGGGTCACGCGGGGGCGATCATCAGCGGCGGCGAGGGCGGCGCGGAAGACAAGCTCGACGCCCTGCGGGCGGCAGGCTGCCACATCGCCGAGTCGCCGGCGGACCTGGGCACGACGATGGCCAAGGCGCTGGGGATCTGAGGCGCGGGGCTTCGTTCAAGGCAGGAATCGCGAAGGCCGCGAAGAACGCGAAGGAGAAACTTCGAAGTCGGAGTGGTCGGTGACACCGCCCGTGACCGTGAAGGTTGGTGCTATTTCTCTGCCCTTCTTCGCGGTCTTTGCTCGCCCTGCCTTTTCGAATCGCTGAAAGGCCGGGTTCTGGTGCAAGCCACCCGGCTGCTACAATACGCCGGTGATTCAAGAGACCAACCACGCGCTGAAGCCCTCGCTAAGGCTGATCGTCGAGCACGACGGCGAGCAGTTCCTCGCGCGTTGTGTCGATTTCGATCTGGTCGGTCCGGGCGCCGACGTTGATGCCGCCATCGCGAGCCTGATCCGCATCTACATGAAGAATGTGCTGGTGGCGTGCGAGTTGGGGCTTGAGCCACTGGCTCAGCTTCCGGCGGCTCCGGCGGCGTACGCCGACATCTGGCGGCGCGCCGTGCTGCGGGCCGGGGGCGTGCGGCCGGTGCCGATCCCGGCGTTCTCGGTGATGCGCGACGGTCAGGAAGTGTCCGCCTCGTGTTTCGGCCGGGTCGAGGCGGCTCTGGCGTGTGACCACGCGGCTTGAGTGGTGCAGAGCCCGATGTTCTGCAGTGGGGCGAACTGATCGAGCGGCTGCGAGACGCGGGCGTTTTGCTGGAGACCACGCAGCTCGAATACCTGACGGAGACGGGTGAGCGGGCGACGGCGCAGTTTTTGGTTCGGTGGGTGGGCGGTCAGCCGCGTTATCACGTGGTGGAGATCGCATCGATGACCGACCCGGTTCCGAAGTTTGTGCCGCGGCGGATCGCCATCGCGCTGGACCTGCCGCCGGATCGCTTCATCTATCCGGATGCCGATCTTTGACCCGGCGTCAGTTCAGGGCATGGATCGCAAAGGGCGCGAAAAACGCGAAGATCGCAAAGGAAAATGTCGGAAGCCTCGCGTGAGGGGCGGCCGGGGGTTTCGTGCGTGGCCGCGTGGTTCTCTTGCCTTGCTTCGCGTTCTTCGCGTTCTATGCGCACTTCGCGACATCTGCCTTGAAAGCTTTGCCCAACGAGCGAATGAGTGTCTTCAGGCGTCTTCTCCGGCGGCGTCGAGCTGGCTTTGGCGCATCGCGAATCGGGCCCGCTGCTCGGGGGTGTGGCGGCCGTGGCAGCGGGGGCAGGCGACGCCGGCGACGTAGCTGGCGTGTGCGCGGTCGTCGGGCGTGGTGGGCCAGCCGCAGGCGAAGCAGAGTTCGTGATCGGTTTCGATCAGCTCGCCTTCAGCCGAGCGGGTGACGGCGACGCGGCGGTCGAAGACGAAGCAGGCGCCGCGCCAGCGGGACTCGGGGCCGGGGACTTCTTCGAGGTAGCGCAGCACGCCCCCGCGCAGGTGGTAGACCTCTGCGAATCCTCGGGCCTTGAGCAGGGCGGTGGACTTCTCGCAGCGGATGCCGCCGGTGCAGAACATCGCGACCTTTTTGTGCGTCGCGGGGTCGAGCTTGTCGGCGGCGAAGGCAGGGAAGCTGCGGAAGTCCGGCGTGTCGGGATTCACCGCGGGCCCGGTGGCGGTGTCGAAGGTGCCGATGGCGACCTCGTAGTCGTTGCGGGTGTCGATGACGGTGACGGCGGGGTCGTCCAGCAGGGCGTTCCAGTCGCGGGGTTCGACGTAGGTGCCGGTGGCGTCGGCGTCACGCGGGTCGAGGTCGGGTACGCCGAGGGTGACAATCTCCTTCTTGAGGCGCACGCGGGTCTTGCGGAACGGCGCGTCGGTGGCGGAGGACCACTTGACGTCGAGGTCCGCGAAGCGCGGGTCGCGTTGCAGATCGGCCACGAAGGAACGCAGTGTTTTGTTGGGGCCGGCGATCGTGCCGTTGATCCCTTCGGGGGCGACCAGCAGGGTGCCGGTGAGGCGGGCGCGGGTCATACGCTCATGCAGCGTGTCGCGCAGCGCCGGGGGCTCGTCGACGCGGACGAAGCGGTAGAGGGCGGCGACGGTGTAGGCAGGGGGGTGGGGCTCGGACAACGAAGAAGTTCTCACGCAGAGACGCAAAGACGCAAAGGTTGGACGCAAGCGGTCTCCGGCTTCACTTAGCGCCTTTGCGCCTTAGCGTGAGACACGGCTGTTTTCCGGAAGGATTCAGAATTTTACGTGCCCTTTGGGCGCTTGTTAAAGCGCTTGGGCTTCTGCCCGCCGGCGAAGGGCGAGGGGGCGGGGCTGAGGTTGTGGCCGCCGTCGCTCTTGCGTTTGACGCCGGCGCCCGGCTTGCCGATCTTGCCGGTGGTCTTCGCCCCCGGCTTGCCGGCGGGCTTGAACTTGGATTTAAAGGCCTTGGCACCGGGCTTCGCGGGCTCGCCGGCGGGGGCGGCGTTGCGGCCGCCGGCCTTGAACTTCGCCTTGGGCTTGAACTTGCTTTTGACCGTGACGCCGGGGCCGTCGGGCTTGCCGCCCGCGGGTTTGGCCGCCGGTTTGGGGCGGGGGGCCGGGGCGGCGCTGCCGGCGCCGGCGGGCGTATGCCGGGTCGCGGGCCGCGGCGGCTTGGGGGCGTGGTGGTGGGTGGGCGGGCGTTTGGCGGGCGGGCCGCTGCGCTGCGCGGGGCGCGAGCGGTCGGGGACAAAGCCGCCGCGCTCGTCGGCGGGCTTGAGGCGCAGCGGGCGGCCGAGCACGACGGTGCGGGCCAGAGTGTCGGCGACATCGCGCGGCATGCCGGCGGGCAGCTCGACGGTGGCGTATGACTCGTGGATTCGGATGGCGCCGATCGCGTTGCCGTCAAGTCCGGTCTCGTTGCAGATCGCCCCGACCAGGTGGCCGGCCCGAAGGCCGTCGCGCTCGCCGATGGCCACCCGGTAGTTGTCTTTGGGTCCGTCGGGATCCGAGGGCGGCCGGCGGTCGGGGCGCGGACCGCGGTCCGACCCGCGATCCGCTCCGCGGTCGGGGGCGTGGTGCGGGTTGGCGGGCGGCTGCGCGGCGGGGTTGGCGATGCCCACCCCGGCCATGGCGGGGCCGATGAGGAAGGCGGCGACGTCGAGCGGGTCGCGGCCGGTCTCTTCGCAGATCTGTTCGACGTAGCCGCGGAGGGCAGCGGGTTCGGCCCCTCCGGCCGCACGGCCGGACTCCGACTGGCGGGTCAGGCGTTCTTTCAGCCGCGTGCCGAAGCGGTCCAGCTGCAGCGCGTGCAGGTCTTCGGCGGTGGGCAGCTCCATCTTCTCGATGGTGGTGCCGCCCGTGGCCCGCTCGATGTTCTTCAGGAGGTGCCGCTCGCGGTTGTTCACGAACAGGATGGCGTTGCCTTCGCGGCCGGCCCGGCCGGTCCGCCCGATGCGGTGGATGTAGGCCTCGGTGTCGTGGGGGATGTCGTAGTTAAAGACGTGCGTAACGGTGTCGATGTCGATGCCGCGGGCGGCGACGTCGGTGGCGACGATCAGCTTCAAGCGTCCGCTGCGCAGCTCGTTGACGGTGCGTTCGCGCTGGGCCTGGGCGATGTCGCCGCTGAGCGCGGCGGCGGGGTAGCCGGCTTCCTGCAGGCCGCGGGCGACCTCGGCGGTGGCGGCCCGGGTGCGGACGAACACGATGGCGGCGTCGACGTCTTCGTAGGCCAGCAGGCGGCACAGCGCGTCCATCTTGTGGGTGCCCTGGACCCGCCAGTAGCGCTGGGTGACCGTGTCGGCGGTCTTGCTGCCGCCCATCGTTTTGATGCGTTCGGGATTGCTGAGCTGCTTCTCGGCGATCGACTGGATCTCGCGGGGCATGGTGGCGCTGAACAGCGCGACCTGGCGGCCCGGCGGGGTCTCGCCCAGCACCCACTCGACGTCGTCCACGAAGCCCATGCGGAGCATCTCATCGGCCTCGTCGAGCACCAGCGTCTCGAGCCGGCTGACATCCAGGCTGCCGCGGCGCATGTGATCCATGACGCGGCCGGGGGTGCCGACCACGACGTCGACGCCGCGGTGCAGCGCGACCTGCTGGCTGCGCATGTCGGCGCCGCCGTAGACCGCGAGCGTGCGCAGGCCGCCGAGGTTGCGGGCGTATTTGGCGAAGGCGTCGGAGACCTGGATGGCCAGTTCGCGGGTGGGGGCGAGCACGAGCACGCTGGGGCCGCCGGCGCGATGCGCCTCGCCTCCGGCTTCTCGGACGGCGAACAGCTTCGCCAGGATCGGCAGGGCGAAGGCGGCGGTCTTGCCGGTGCCGGTCTGGGCCTGACCAATCACGTCGCGGCCGTCGAGCAGGTGCGGGATGATCGCGGCCTGGATGGCCGACGGCGTGTCGTAGCCGTCGTCGGCGAGCGTCCGCAGCAGGGCGTCGGGCAGGCCCAACTCCGCGAAGCCGGGGCTTGCGTCGGCCGCCGGGTTGGCGGTGGGGGCGGCGGGGGCCGGGGAGATGGCGTCCGCCGCGTCCCCGGTGGGGACGGGCGTGGGGTGGGAATCGGGGGTCATGTCGGTCGCCGGGAACGGGGTGGAGAATCGCCCAGCATAGGCGAAATCCGCCGGGGCGCACGAAAACGGCCCCCACCGGGGTCGGTGGGGGCCGTGGGGTCGGCGTGAAGAACGGCGGCGGCTGCGGGCCGATCAATAGTAAGGGTCGAGACGGGCCCAGGTCTCGATCTGCGCCGCGGTCTTGTAGGTCAGCCCGTTGCCGTAAAGGTACTGGCTCCAGGTTGAGGTGGGGATCGGGGTCTTGGCGGCGGTGACGGCGACGTGGCCGTCGACGAACGCCAGGGCGGCGGCCTGAGCGCCGTTGATGGGCTCGTGCCACTGGTCCTGCTCGGCGGTTCCGCTGGTGAAGAACGAGAGGTCCGAGAGCACCATTTTTTTGCTGGGCTGCTGCACCTTGGTGAGCTTGTGCCCCTCGATCGACCAGATGTCGTAGCGGCCGTACGAGTAGCGGTAGCTCAGGCGGTCGGGGTAGGCGTAGGACGACCCGAAGTACTCGAAGTTGGTGGTGCCGATGCTGGGCGGCGCGGCCGAAGAACCTTTGTCAAGCGGGCACTCGGCCACCGACGTTTCTCCGTTGAGGTAGTCGAAGAGCGGGCGGTCTTCGGTGGGCACGGCGCCGGGGCCGCCGTACACGCCGCGCTTGCCGTAAAGGTTGATCATCCGCAGCTGGTTGTAGGGCGTGCCGTTGGACCCCAGACCGGGGAAGGTCTGGCGGTTGTCGCTGACGTAGGCCGCGGTGGCCTGCAGCGTGCCCCGCAGGTTGGACATGCACTTGGCTTCGGCGGCGCGGTTGCTGGCCTTGACGATGGCGGGCACGCCGATCGAGAAGAGGATCGCCATGATGGCGATGACGATCAGCAGTTCGATCACGGTGAAGGCGTGGCGGCGGTGGGGGGCCATGGGGGTCTCGTTGGGGGCGGAGTGGGAAAAGCGGCGTCCCGGGCGGACGCAGCGCCGGGGGTATCGCGGGTTTTCGGGGCGGGGTTGAGTCCCGCGTCGCCGATCGGGGGCGTGGGGTGTTGGATCGGCCGGTTGTGCGGGATGCGCGGCTTCGGCGGGCGGCTCCTACACTGCCCGCCCCCCGGACCGGCACGACCCGAGCGGGCCGGGGCGTCCGCCGCTCTGCGGGGGACCCTCCCACCCGCGTTGTTCCCCCTCCGCACCCCCTCCGTCCCCCCTCCGCACCCCCTCCGCCCCCCCTCCACTGAGCCTCCCATGACCTTCGACGAGCTGGATCTGCGCGACGAGCTGAAGCGCGCGATCGCGGAGCAGGGCTACACGGTGCCCACCCCGATCCAGGCCCAGGCGATCCCGCTGGTGCTGGCGGGCCGCGACGTGATGGGCTCGGCCCAGACGGGCACGGGCAAGACGGCGGCCTTCACCCTGCCGCTGCTGCACCGATTGATGGAGGGCGGCCGGCCCAAAGGCCCGTACCCCCGCGCCCTGGTGCTGACGCCGACCCGCGAGCTGGCGGCCCAGGTGGCCGAGAGCGTGGAGACCTACGGCACGCTGCTGCCGCTCAAGAGCGCGGTGGTGTTTGGCGGGGTGGGCATCCAGCCTCAGATCAGCAAGCTGCGGCGCGGCGTGGACGTGCTCATCGCCACGCCGGGCCGGCTGCTGGACCTGTGCCAGCAAGGCGAGGCCGACCTGGGCCACGTCGAGGTCCTGGTGCTGGACGAGGCGGACCGCATGCTGGACATGGGTTTTCTGCCCGATATCCGCCGGGTCTTGAAGCAGCTGCCGAGCAAGCGGCAGAACCTCTTGTTCAGCGCGACGTTTTCGCGCGAGATCCAGACGCTGGCCCAGAAGCTGCTGCACAACCCCGCAAAGGTCGAGGTCGCCGCCCGCAACACCGCGGCCGAGCGGGTCCAGCAGACCGTCTACCCCTGCGCCAAGACGCAGAAACGCGAGCTGCTGACGAAAATCATCGACGGCAACAACTGGTACCAGGCGCTGGTGTTCACCCGCACCAAACACGGCGCCGACCGGCTGGCCAAGCAGCTGAACCGCAGCGACATCGACGCGGCGGCGATCCACGGCGACAAGAGTCAGGGAGCGCGGACGCGGGCGTTGGCCAGGTTCAAGGATGGCGGCGTGCGGGTGCTGGTGGCCACCGACATCGCCGCCCGGGGGCTGGATATCGAGCGTCTGCCGCACGTGGTGAATTACGAGCTGCCCAACGTGCCTGAGGACTACGTGCACCGCATCGGCCGCACGGGCCGCGCCGGCGAGGCCGGCGAGGCGGTGAGCCTGGTGTGCGCCGACGAGCGGGAGCAGCTGCGGGCGATTGAGAAGCTGCTGGGGTCGTCGATTCCCGTGACACGGGTCGAGGGCTTCGAGCAGGAAAAGCACGCGTCGGCGCCGGCGGAGCGTGGCGGCGGCGGACGCGGCGGGCCGCGGCCCGGCAGCGGTCGTGGCGGCGGCGGGGGTCGAGGCGGTGGCGGCCGGAAGCCGCGCGGCGCAGGCGGCGGGCGGGGCCGCAAGGCCGGCGGCGGCGGCGGAAACCGACGCGGCGGCAAGCCCGGCGGCGGCGTGACGCCGAGGTAACGCCTCTCCCGGGGAGTGACCGCGGTGGGACGCGGCTCCAAAGCCCCACGACGCCGGGCCGCAATGCAGCGCAAACCCAAGCAGAGAAAAGTGTCGAAAGACCACCGCATCCCATCCCCCGCCCACCAGCAGACAAGAGCAGTCTTTCGACCGCTCCCCATCCCCAGAAACCGGGGTCATTCCCACGACCCGCTTCCGGCCGCGCGCGACGTTGGCCACGGCGTTGACGCAAACAACCAAACGACACGACCCCCGCCCACCAGCAAACAAGAGCGGTCATTCGACCGCTCCCCATCCCCAGCCACCGGGGTCATTCCCACGACCCGCTTCCGGCCGCGCGCGACGCCGGCCACGGCCGCGACGTCCAACCCCCCGCGCGGCACGGCCCCCGCCCACCAGCCCAAGGCCGGAAGCGGGGCCGGGTTTGACCCCTGGCCATGCCGGGGCGTTGCGGCGGGCGGATTAAGCCGGTGACGCGGCCGAGCATTCGAGGTGCGCCTTAATCGCGCCCGCCGGTGGGCAGGGGCCGAAGTCACCCGGCACGCGGGTGCAACGCGCGAGCCTCAAGTACCGAGCGAACGGCTGTGGGGGTTGTAAGTCGTCGGCGACGGGATTCTTCGTTGTGCGACCTCTTCGAGCCGGGAGATGCCTTCGTCGTAGGCAGCGCGCCAGACGAGTCGCGAACCTCTCTCAACGCTTACCTCTTTCGTGGTGCGACCTGCATCGCGGCCCCGCGTCACCCGGCTTCGTGGCCGCTGCCCACCGGGGCTTCGAATAAGGCGGACGTCTTCTGCTTGGGGCGTGTCGCTGGCTTATTCAAGCCCCGCAAGGCCCCTGCATGGCTTGGGGTCAGGCCCGGACCCGAACCCGGCCTCAGGCTGTGGGGTGACGGCGATGCGGATTGGGGGTGGAGAGTCGAAGTCGACGCCGTCGCCGGGGGCGGCCGGGTTCGAGTCGTGGGTCTGACCCCGATGACTGGGGCTTGAGGGCGGGCGAATGACTTCTCTTGTGTTTGGGTGGGCGATTGACGCCGACCTCTTTTTAACGCTTACCTCGTTTGTCGTGCGACCTGCATCGCGGCCCCGCGTCACCCGGGCTTCGTGGCCCGTGCCCGCCGGCGTCGGGGGCGGCCGGGTTTGGGTCGTGGGACTGACCCCGTCTTCTGGGGGGTCGGGGGCGATCGGATGACTCTTCTTGTGTGATGGAGAGTGTGATCGCCGGTCATCGCAGCCGGCATCCTGCAGGCCCGACGGACGACCGCCCGATAAACCGGAGTCCGCGCCGGCGTTCTGCGCTGCTTCTTCCACTCGCCCCACCCGCTCCGCCACCCCGCATGGTCGACGCACTGGATCAAAACGAGATCGATGCTCTGCTCTCGGCGGTCGAGGAGCAGGACGAAGCCCCGCCGGCCGGGGGCTCGGCGTTCGGGTCAGACCACGGCAACGAGGTCCGGCCCTACGATTTCAAGCGGCCCGAACGGGTGAGCAAGGACCAGATGCGGTCGCTCGAAACGCTGCACGAGTCGTTTGCCCGCAGCATGGGGGCGCTGCTGTCCGGCTTCCTGCGCACCATGATGCAGGTGAAGGTGGTGAGCATCGAGCAGCTGACCTTCAGCGAGTTCACCCACGCGCTGCCGAACCCCACGTGTTTCAACCTGGTGTCGTGCGAGCCGTTGGAGGGCCGCATCTGCCTGGAGATCAGCCCGCTGATCGTTTACCCGGTGATTGACCGGCTGCTGGGGGGCGGCAGCGCGGACGTGTTCCTGCCCCAGCGGCCGCTGACGGTGATTGAGGAGCGGCTGGTGGGCAAGATCCTGGACCGCGCGATGGCGGCGCTGAAAGAGGCGTGGGGCGACGTGGTGGACGCCGAGTTCAAGGTGACCGAACGCGAGAGCAACCCGGCGCTGGTGCAGATCGTGCCGCCCAACGAGGTGGTGGTGGTGGTGGGCTTCGAGCTGCAGCTGGGCGACCGCGCGGGCACGATGGCGCTGTGCATCCCCTACGCGGTGATCGAGCCGGTGATGCAGAAGCTGGGCACCACGGGGTGGGCGACCTACAAGAAGCAGAACGACTCGCCGAAGCTGCGGCAAGACCTGACAGAGCGCCTGGCGGCGGCCCGCGTGGGGGTGGCGGGGGTGCTGGCTCAGACCACCCTGACCGTGGGTGACCTGGCCCACCTGCAGGTGGGCGATGTAATCACGACCGACAAGTGCGCGAGCGCGCCGCTGGCCCTGACCGTGGGTGGCCGCCGCAAGTTTCTGGGCCAGCTGGGGCAGCACCGGGGCAGCCGGGCGTTCAAAGTCAGCCGGGCCACGACCCCGGCGGATCGGGACTAGCACCCCCGCCATCCAATCGGTTTCAACGGGGTTATTCCGCTGAACCCAGACCCCGCCGTTCGCGGCGTGGCCGTGTCGCTGGCGTGCGATCGCCAGTCAACCGGACGCCTGCCATTGACCCCGTGCGGGCCACCACCGGGCCCCGGCACCGCGGTCCGCGGGGCCGGGAAAACACCACCCCGCGGACCCACCCCCCGCCGCCCGCCCCGTCGCTCCGCTTGACCCCCCGCGGGGGGTGCTTGATACTCGCGGGCCCCCGCTCTCCCAAGGAGATCCCGCCGCATGCTCCCACGCCGGTGCACCCCCACGTCAACCACCCTGCTCGCCACCTCCCTGCTGGTGGCCCCCCTGGCCCTCGCTGCCGGCGTCCTGACCGGGTGCGGCTCGACGCCCGCGTCCCGCGTGACGGCGGACTCCGGTCCGGGCGCCGACTACCAGACGGGCTACCCGGTCGAACCGGGCCACGCCCGCGAACTGGGATATGACGTGCGCTGGGTGCACGCCCTTCCCCTGGAGCCGGGGCAGTCGGTCGCCCACGTCTTCGAAGACGAGGGCACGCTGCTCGCCGTCGAGACTCCGGTCAACGTGGTGACCGCGATGGACCCCGACACGGGCGCAACGTTGTGGAAGACCGTGGTCGGCAGCCGGCTCGAAATGGTGGTCGGCATGACGTCCGACGACCGGTCGGTCTACGTCAACACCACCACGCGGGTATTTAAGCTCGCGCGACGCGGCGGAGCGGTCAAGGCCACTGCCGACCTGGAGTACCCGGTGAATGCCAGCCCGCTGAAGATCGGCCGCCTGGCGATCTTCGGTGCGGACGTGGGCAACGTGTTTGCCCACCACCTGGACGACGGCTACACCAAGTGGGCCTACCGCCTGGGGTCGCCGATTCGCGCGGCAGCGGCCCTGGCCCAACGCGAGCTCTTCGCGGTCGACGCCGCGGGGCGCTACGCCATGCTGGACACCGCCACCGGCAGCCTGCTCTGGCGCGGTCAGTTCTACGCCGGCGTCTCGGCCGACCCGATCGTCCACGAGGGCTTCGTCATCGTGGCCAGCGAAGACCAGTCGCTCTACAGCCTGGAGCAGGTCAACGGCAAGGACCGCTGGCCGGCCTTCCGCTCTGAAGTGCGGCTGACCCGGACCCCACTGGCCCACGGCAGCCGCATCTTTCTGAACGAACCGGGCGTGGGCCTGAGCGTGATCGACGCCGAGACCGGTGAGACTGTGTGGCGCTTCGGCGGTGACGTGCGTCCCGTGGTCGCCGACGACCGCGCGGTGCTGACCCGCGGCACAGGCGTGCTGGCTTTGCTGAGTGCTGCCGACGGAGCCGTTCTCAAGTCGGTCCCCACCCGCCGGCTCCAGTCGGCCCGGTCCGACGACGCCGGCCGCCTGCTGGTGTGCAGCGAAGACGGCGAGCTGATGCGACTGAGCCCCGCCGCGGCGATGGCTGCCGACCCGGCGGTGATCGCCGCCCCGGCTGCCGACGGCGCCCCCGAGCCCTGAGCCCCGAGCCCAACGACCGCATCCGATCTCCGAGCCCGCCTTCTGCCCGGCCGCACGGGCACCGCCCGACGCCTCTCTTATGTCCGACTGCGAAGCTCCCGCCGCCGACTCCGCCGATCCGCCCTCGCCGGTCCGCACGGCCCTGCTGTCTGTTTCTGACAAGTCGGGGCTGACCGACCTGGCCTCGGCCCTGCACGGCCTCGGGGTGCGGCTGGTCTCGACCGGCGGCACCCGCCGCCACCTTGAGCAGGTCGGCCTGCCGACCGTGTCGGTCGAAGACGTCACCGGATTCCCCGAGATGATGGACGGACGGGTGAAGACCCTGCACCCCAGGATCCACGGCGGGCTGCTGGCCCGGCGCGAGCACCCCGACCACGCCGCGGCGCTCGAAACCCACGGCATCACGCCCATCGATCTGGTGTGCGTCAACCTCTACCCGTTTGAGCGCACGGTGGCGGACCCCGCGGTCTCCACCGAGGACGCCGTCGAGCAGATCGACATCGGCGGCCCGTCGATGGTGCGCTCGGCGGCGAAGAACCACCGTTACGTCGTCATCGTCACCGATCCCGCGCAGTACGCCGAGGTCGCGGCCGAGCTGGAGGCGAACGCCGGGGGCACCACCCTGGCCCTGCGGCGCCGCCTGGCCGCGGCGGCGTTTGCCCGCACCGCCGCTTACGACGCCGCCATCGCGGCGTGGACCGCGTCACGCTTCGCGGCGGAGCCGGACTGAGGGACCCTCACGCATCAACCTCCTGGTTGCCGGTCGATCGTGCTTTCGGTGGGGCGGGCTTCCAGCCTGCCCTCGACGCGAAGCGGCGACCGGAGTTGTTTCCGGGCTGCGCCCGAACGGCAGGCTGGAAGCCCGCCCCACGCAGCCGCGGCCGCCGGGTCCGGAGAAGTAGCATGGCCGTCGTGGACACCGCAAACCGTCGCCGACCCGGAGCCCCGCGCGGGGGAGGGTGGGTGCTGGCCGCCGTCGCGGCCCTGCTGCTGCTTCAGCCCGCGGCGCCTGCCTGCGCCGCCGACCTGCCGCCCGTGCCCGCGCCCGGCGACGTCGCCGGGCCGATGGACCGACCCGGCCCAGACGAGGCGGTGCGCGACCTGGCCGGCGTGCTCTCGCCGGCCGAGTCGCGGGCGCTGCGCCGAAAGATCCACGCCCTGCGCGACCACGCCGGCGTGCCGGTGTACGCCCTGGTGCTCGACCATATCCCCCCCGCCGCGTCGGGCACCGCCGCGGCGTCCGACGCGCCGCTCGCGGGCTTTCTGCAGCGGCTGTTCGTTCGCTTGGGCGACCGGCACCCGCTGCTGCAGGACGCGGACTGGAGCGCAGGCGTGGTGCTGGCCGTCGCGCCGAATCAGCGCCGCGCCCGCGTCGGCTTCGGGCCCGCATGGAACGATCAGGCGCGGCGGACGGCGGCGGGACTGGCCCCGGCCTACGGCGCTCCCTCCTTCCGCCGTGGCGACCACGCCGGCGGGCTGGACCGCCTGCTTGAAGCCGCGGGCGCTCTGGCCCGCGGCCAACCGCTGCCCCCCCGCCCGGACGCCGCCTGGTGGCGGGCGCTGTGGATCGGCGGCGGGGCCGCCGCCGCCCTTGCCCTGGCCGCGTTCTGGCACCGCCCGACCGGCCGGCGGGCCACTCGGGTGATGCACGGGCTGCTCGCCCTGCCCCACGCCGCGCTGGACCGGGCCGCCGGCCGCCGGGCCGCCCCGATCCCGCTCTACCCGCCGCCGCCGTCCGGCCCCGCGGGCGCCAGTGAACGCTGGTAGTCCAGACGCCCCCACCGCCCCCCACGGAAGCACCCCCTGCCGCCCGCACGCCCTCCCGAAAACCGGCCCGAGTCCGACCCGCCGCCGGGCACGGCCGCACTCGATTCCGCAGTCGCCCACGCCCGGTCCCGCACCGGCGTCGGCTGGCGGGTGGTGTGCGTGGCCCGCACCGACCCGGGCCACCGCGCGACCGACCTGCTGGCCGCGGCCGCCGGGATCGCGGCCGCGCTGACGGCCGCCGCCCTGCTGCCCGCCGCCGACCCCACGGGCGAGGCGTGGGATGGTCTGGGCCCCGCGTCGCGGTGGCTGCTGACCGCCGGTGCGGGAACACTCGGGGCCCTGCTGGGGGCCGCGGTCGCCGGGCGCTGGTCGGCGCTGCGCACCCTGGTCACGCCGCAGCGGGCCCAGGCCGACGCAGCGGCCGCCGCCGCCCGCGCCGCCTTCGCGGCCGACCGCACCCCCGCCGTCGTGTCGGCTCGCGGGCAGCGCGCCGCGGCGCCCGGAATTTTTGTGCACGCCGCGTTGGCCGAGCGCCGCGTCGCCGTGCTCGCCGACCCCCACTTGCACCGCCGGCTCGGTCCCGACGGGCTCGACGCGCTGTGCCGCCTGGCGACCGAACCGCTGGCCGTCGACCACGACGACCCGCTTGCGGCCCTGGCGCAGGGCGTGCGCGCTGCAGCCGACCAGCTCGCCGAGCGCGGGGTCAGCGACATTGCGGATCCCGCGTGAAACCGTGTCGGTGCCGCGTCTTGACCCCGGCCGTGCCCCGCTGATTCCCCTACAATCCCCAATCCCCCCGGCGGCGAGCCTGCCGCCGCCGCGCGCCCCGACCGTCTTGATTCCCGAAAGGACCCCCCCGCGATGTCGCTCGACTCGACCCACCACCAGAAGGCCGTTGACCTCGCCAAGCTGACCTACGAAGCCACCGGTTCTGCCGGCTCGGGTCACCCCTCCACCGGCGCCTCGCTCGTGCACCTGGTCACCGCCCTGCTTTACGGCCACATGCGGCACGAGCCGGCCAACCCCGGCCACCCCTCGTCCGACCGGCTCGTGCTCAGCGAGGGCCACGCCGTGCCGGTCATCTACGCCGCCATGGCCGACCTTGGCGTCCACTACAAAGTGGGCGAGGGCGACCTTCGACCCGTCACGCGTGAGCTCATCATGACGCTGCGCGACATCGATTCGCCCATCGACGGCCACCCCAACCCCGGCCTGGGCATGCCCTTCTTCGACGCCGCCACCGGCAGCCTGGGCCAGGGGCTCTCGGTCGCCGCGGGCCTTGCGATCGCCGCGAAACTCGACGGGCTGGACAAGCGCGTCTTCTGCCTCATCGGCGACGGCGAGTCGCGCGAGGGCCAGATCTGGGAGGCCGTCGACTTCATCCGTGACCACGACCTGAAAGCGGTCTGCCCCATCTTCAACGCCAACAACTTCGGCCAGACCGCCGAGGTCTCGGACCAGCAGTCCGCCGACGTGCTGGTCAAGAAGCTCGAAGCCGCCGGCTACACCGTGCTCGACATCGACGGCCACCAGCCCGGCGTCATCGTCGAGGCGCTTTCCACCCACGCCCAGCACCAGCACGAGCCCGGCGCCGCCCCCGTCGCGATCGTCGCGCGGACTGTGAAGGGCTGGGGCACCCCCAGCCAGCAGGGCAACGGCCACCACGGCACCGCCCCCACCGGTGAGGCGCTCGATGCGGTGCTGGACGAGCTGGAAGCCACCGCCCGCTCGGTCGGCGCCGCCGCCGACACGCCGCTGAAGATCCCCATGATGAGCGCCGACAAGCCCGCCGCCCCCGCGAAGCAGGCCGCCCCGACCTTCGAAGAAGCACTGAAAGCCGCCGGCATGGAAAGCGTGCTGGAGAAGGGCAAGATGGCCACCCGCAAGGCCTACGGCGTCGCACTCCGCGCCGCCGGCCACGCCCACGGCGGCGTCGTCGCGCTCGACGCGGAGGTCAGCAACTCCACCGGCAGCGACGCCTTCAAGAAAGACGACGCGCTCAAAGACCGCTTCTTTGAGTGCCGCATCGCCGAGCAGAACATGGTCAGCGCCGGACTGGGCCTGGCCGCCGCGGGCAAGGTGCCCTTCATCAGCACCTTCGGCAAGTTCATGGTCCGCGCCTACGACCAGATCGAGATGGCGTTGCTCAGCAATCAGCCGCTGAAACTTGTCGGCAGCCACGCCGGCGCCACCCTGGGCGCCGACGGCCCCAGCCAGATGGCCCTGTGCGACGTGCCCTTCTTCCGCGGCTTCACCACCATGCGCAGCCACAGCGGCCACCGCGGCGCCGTGGTCATCACCCCGTCCGACGCCTACGCCTGCTACGCGCTGGTGCAGCAGATGGCCGACTACGACGGCACCGTCTACCTCCGCACGCTGCGGCCCGACACCGAGTTCATCTACGGCCCCGAAGACACCTTCGTGCTGGGCGGCCACGAGGTGCTGGTCGAGGGCCGCGACCTGATGATCTGCGCCAGCGGCTACATGGTGCACGAGGTCAACAAGGCCATCGAACAGCTCGACGAGGCCGGCGTCGACGCCACCGTCGTCGACCTCTACTCGCTGCCCTTCGACGGCGACGCCATCGCCGACCTGGCCAACAACAACAACGGCAAGGTGCTGACCGTCGAGGACAACTACGGCGGCGGTATGGGCAGCGCAGTCGCCGAGACGCTCGCCGCCACCGGCGACGGCTTCGACGTGCAGCAGATGCACGTGCAGTACCTTCCGAAGAGCGGGCAGAGCCCCGACGAGTTGCTGCAGTACTGCAAGCTCAGCGCAGACCACATCGTGGCCAAGGCGCTCGAGATGCTCTCCCTCACCCCGGCGTGAGGCGGGCGGAAACGTGGTGGGGGTCGGGGGCGGGCAGACGCAGAGCCGTCTGCCCGCCCCCGACCCCCACGGCGTCACAGCAACTTGTTCACGGGTTTCCGAATCATCACTGCGGGTATTCCGCGGCCCGTCCCCGTCATGACCGCGGTGGCGGGAATTAAGGCGCCCGCGGCTCGCACCGCCCATCACGATCGGATGCCACGCCACGGCATCCCCGATGGCGGCGCCGCGTCTGCCACCCACTGGTTATCGGCCTAAAACTGCGGAAAACCCCTCCACCGCGTCGATTCCCTTAGCAACCCCTTGTAATCACGCGGGGCTTCGCTACCCTTTGGGTCTGAATCAGGGGCTTTCCCGTGCCGCTCCACCCGCTGAACCCAGCCCATGAAGAACGCCACCCCCGCCGCCCTGCTCGCTGTTCCGCTGGTCACCGCCTTTGCCGGGGGCATTGCCCCGCAGGCCGAGGCGGCGCCGACCCCGGTCGACTACGACCTCACTATCAACCCCACCATCCCGCTCACCCACGCCTACCTCTTCGTGGTGAGCGCATCTCCGATCATCGACATCGTGAACCTGGGCGCGTTTGCCGGCGGCGTCAGCCGTGACATCAGCTACCGCGACGACAGCACCGACGATTTCTTCTCGCCCGAGACCAACCGGGTCGTATTCGTTGGCGTCTATAACGACGACGACGGCGTCGATGATCCCGGCCTCAGCGTCTCACTGGTCGACCGAGGCGACAACGAAGAAGTGGATCCTTTGTTCGAGTCGCTCTTCGCCGACCGATACGGCGGGAACGCGGGTGCAGAGGACTCGATCGTCGTGGACCTGCGTAGCGCGTCCGTCGTAGAGACGGGAGAGGCCGCGATCTTCGCGCGGGGCTTCGCCTACCCGAGGTTTGTCAACGACGTGGAACAGCCCACCATCGGCTTCGGTGCGGACGCGTCCACGCAACTCGCCAACTTCACCGCGCTCAGCGACGGAGGCACCATCAGCGTCACCCGCACGGCGGTGGTCCCCGAACCCGCCAGCCTTGCCCTCCTGAGCCTCGGCGGCCTGGCACTCCTGCGTCGCCGCCGCTGACCCCGACCGCTGACCCCGACCGCCGGCCTCGTAAGACGAGCAGACCAAAATCGAACCGCACGCCCGGCCCCGCGCCGGGCGTTTTCGTATCCTCACCTGCCATGCCTCCGCCCGCCCCGCGCCTCTCGGTCTGCATCATCGCCCGCGACGCCGCGGCCACGCTGGGGGACACCCTCGCCTCGGTCCGCGGCGTCGCCGATGAGGTTCTGGTGACCGACACCGGCTCGCGGGACGACACCGCCACGCTCGCCCGGGACGGGGGCGCCGACGTCGACCACTTCACCTGGGTCGACGACTTCTCCGCAGCCGTCAACCACGCCGTCGCCCGGGCCACCGGCGACTGGGTGCTCAACCTGGACAGCGACGAGACCCTCCGCCCCGAGAGCGTCGACGAGCTCACGCAGCTCCTGCGTCGCTCCGACCTGCTGGCCGCCACTGTCCTGCGCCGCGATCTGGTGGATCTGAAAGACCGCAGCCGCTACACCCGCATGCGGCAGCTGCGTCTCTTTCGCCCCCGCCCCGAACTGCGCTACCGCGGCCGGCTGCACCGCCAGTTCCACCCGCCCGCCCGCGAGACCGCCGAACGGCTCGGGATGGCGCTTCATGACAGCACAGTCGAACTCGACCACGTCGGCTACGTCGGCGACCTGCCGCAGCAGAAACTGGTCCGTTCAGCCCGACTGATGGAGCTGGAGCTGCAAGACCGGCCCGACCAGTTCTACTACCACGTCGAGCTGGGCCGCACCTGCGTCCAGATGGACGACCCCCGCGGCGGGCCGCTGCTGCGTCGCGCCGCCGAGCAGGCCGCCACCGCCGACGCGCGGCGTCGCCTCCCGCGTCCGATGCTCGCGCAGCTGATCGAGCACCAGATCGTCTCCGCCGGTCTGCCGCCCGATCACCCCTTCGCCCCGGGCCCGGCGCTGCCGCCCGTGGAGGCCCTGCGCATCGCCGCCGACGACTTCCCCGACAACGCCCCGCTGGTCCACCACCGCGCCGCGGCGGCTTTCAGGGCGAACGACTTCACGACCGCCGCCGCCCTGCTTGAACACCTCCTGCACCTGGGCCGCGACCACACCTACGACGCCGACGCCAGCTTCAACCCCGATATCCTGGGGCCGGGCACCCGGCTGAACCTCGGCGCCGCCTACGTACGCCTCGGCCGGCTGGACGAAGCGCGGGCGCACTTCGCCACGCTGCACGACGACCCGACCCACGGCCCCGCCGCGCGGGCCAATCTCGCGCAGCTCGACGCGCTGCGCGGCTGACGGCTCGGCGCCACCCCCCGTCTGCCGAGCCAGACGCGGCGGTGTCTTCTCGACCGCCGCGGGCTGCGCCCGCCGAGCGCTACGGGCCGCGGAGCTCGCTCGGGTCGCGGAGGGTGGGTCAAGGGCCGCCGGACCCACCGGGCCACGGCTCGACTCCGCTTGCGACGCCACGCCGAAGGCCTCACCGCATCGGTCAACGGTGGGTCCGCAAAGCCTTGACCCACCCTGCGAAAACCGCCCGCCCCGACGCGCCGACGCGCGAGGCGGGCGCAGCCCGCGGCGGTCGAGAAGGCACTCGCGGGTCCGGCTTTGCGGACCCGCGGGTGGCACCGAGCCGCCACCGGCGTCAGCCGAGGGAGGCGATGAACTGCTCGAACGCCGCTTCGCGTTCCCGCAGCGCCTCGGTCAGGTCCTCACGTCGCGAGAGCAGCGCCTCCAATTCATCCTCTTGGGTGTTGAGCTTCTCCAGATACCGCTGGTACAGCGCGTTGTTGCGGTCCAGCGGCTTCATGTTGTTGCGCAGCCGCTCCTGCTCCTTCACGATCCGGTCGCGGGCGGCGTCGGTGTCGTTCAGCTCGCGCTGGGCCTCGGCCACCGCGCGCTTCAGGTCGGCGGCTTCTTTCAGCTGCGTGACCACCCCGGCGGGCAGCGCCCCACCCCGCGCCTGCGCGACCAGCTGCGCGGCGTCGAGGCGGCCCAGCTGCACCGCCTGCTCGAAGGTCCGCACCTGCCTGGCGGTGGTCTTGACCGTCTTGCCCGCCGGCACGTCGACGGGCAGCCGGTACAGGTCGCCGGTGGTCTCCAGCCCCTCGGGCGGGTCGACCAGCTCGAACGACGGGTTGCGGTCGTGCTCGACCAGCACGCGGCGGTCGGCGCCGGCGGTGTTCTTCAGGGTGTAGGTGCGGCGGACCTCCTGCTCGCGGTCGAGTATCAGCACGCCGCGTTCGAACCGCCCGCCGGTCTGCAGCGTGTGCTGGTGGTCCTCGGCGTCCACCACCACCTCAAGGTCCAGGGCGTAGGTCAGCAGGCGGTCGGCCCCGGGGGCCAGGAAGTCGAGCTGCGCGTCGCCGGCGTAAGTGCCGCCGTCCAGCACGGTCACCGGGCCGGCGTCCAGCTTCAGGTCGGTGGTGTTGGTCAGCCGCACGCCGCGCATGGGGTGCTTGGGTTGAACCGCGTCGTTGAACACGCTGACCGACTCGGCCTCCACCGCGTCCTGCACCACCGGCAGCATGGCCGAGTCGCCGCGGGCGAGCGTGACCGGCTCGGAGAGCGTGTAGGCGAACAGCTCGCCCACCGCGCCGGAGGTGGCGGCGGCGGCGACGGGCTCGGCGGCCGCGCCCCCGTAGCCCCCGGCGTCGCCGTGCGACATTTCCGCCGCGGCCATCGGGGCCGCGGCAAGCATCGACCGACGGCTCTTGTGCATCCCGCCGCGGGCCTCCCGCACCTCATTCATCACCATCTCATCGTCCGCCTCCATGCTCTGGTCGTAGCTCTGCGGCCGCAGCCCGGCGTAGCGTTCGGGCCGCACGACGGGGCGCTGAAGGAACTCGGGCGAGTACAGGTCCTGCACAAAGCTGACCGGCCGGCCCGACACCAGGGTCACGGCCACGCCGTCCCAGTCGCGATCGGTGGTGTTGTCGACCACGGCCCAGCCCTGGAGCGTCGCGGCCCCATCGGTCTTTCCTGCTTCCAGTTCGGAAAGATCCAGCCGGTAGCTCAGCTTCCACAGCGGGCTGGCCTGCAGGTAGCTCATGCCCACCCGGTCGGCGGCGGCGTTGAAACGCAGGGTGACGGGCTTCCTGCGGGTGTCGCGCGAGCCGGCGAGCAGCTCCAGCGCCGCGGCCATCTCGCTGGCCAGCCGGGCGTCGGTGACGTCGAGCCGGTCGACCTGATCCAGCGCCAGCTCGGCCAGCCCATCGCCGGTGGCCAGCGTCACGAACCGCGCCGCGACCCTGGCCTCGTCCCCGGCGTGCACCTCCCGGGTCTCCACGCCCAGCACGCGGCCGGTGACGGCCGCGCCGCCGCCGGACCGAGTCACCACGACTTCGACGCCGCGCAGCCGGCCCAGCAGGCCGTAGCGGCTCGACACGCCGCGCAGGTCCACCCCGAAGCCCGACAGCCGCTGATCCAGGTCGGCCTGACCGGGGTAGCTGACCGACGCCCCGCCGCCCGCGCCGGTCAGGCTCAGGCTCTTCAGCACGTCGTTGAGCTCGTCGGCCGTGAAATCCAGCGTGACCTCACCCCCCGCGGGCACCGGGCCCGCGTGCCGGAAAAAGCCCACGCCGCTGGAAAACAGGGTGATCGATTCGAGCGGCAGCTCGACCGCGGCGGGGGCGGGGGCGGGGGCGGGGGGAGCAGGTTCGTTCTGTGCCATGGCGGCGGATCCTCCGGCGGCAAAATGAAGCGGTGAGACCATACACGCGGCGACGAGCAGCGTGGCGGTGTGGCGGCGAGACGGAAAGACGGGCATGAGGAGAGCTCCGCAAAAGGAGTGGGGCGCGGGGGCGGGCGGGGGCGGGCGGGGGCCGACTCTCCCGTTTGACGCATGGGAGAGCCGCGGGTTCCTGAAAGGGTACGCGCCGGAGGGTGGTCACACCCCAAACACGCGTGCTCACCCGCGACAAGCGGTGCCCGTCCCCGCGCGACCCGATACGACGCGCAACAAAAAGCGGCCCCAGACCGGAGCCGCTTCGCGGGCAAAATCACCCCTCGGTCGCTTACCGGCGGCGACGCGCGGCCAGGGCGAACAGCCCCAGCAGGCCGGCTGCGGCCGCGGTGGGCGAGGGCACCGCGGCGGGACCGCCGGGGTTGGTCGGAGACACGGGGTCGATCGGAGCTACCGGGTCGATCGGGTCGATGGGGTCGATCGGGTCGACGGGGTCCACCGGATCGATCGGATCGACCACGACGGGCTCGACCGTGATGCCGTTGATGAAGACGTACTGCACGTCGTCGAAGCCGGTGGGCTGGGTGTCATTGAGGTACGGCAGGTCGGTGAACGCGCCTCCACCGTCCACGGTGTTGCGGGCGGCAATCGCGTCGACGACGTCGATCCCGTCGGTCACACGTCCGAACACGGTGAACCCGCCGTTTTGGGTGTCGAGCGCGGCGGTGCCACCGCTGTTGTCGGCGAGGTTGAAGAAGAACTGGTTGGTGCCGCTGTCGGGATCCCCGCTGAGCTTGGCGAGCGCGACCGTGCCACGCGTGTTGGAGATCCCGGGTTCGTTCACGACGGGAGACGCCGTTTCGATCCGGGTCGGGGCAACGTCGTCGTCGGTCACCGCGAAGCCTCCGGCCTGCACGATGAAGTCGCTGATGCTGCGGTGAAAAACCGTGCCGTCGTAATCGCCGCGTTTGACGTAGCCCAGAAAGTTCTCGACCGTCAGCGGGGTGGCCTCTTCCAGCAGATCAATCACCACGTCGCCCAGACTGGTGTCAACGCGGACCGAGGTGGCGTTTGCACCCGAAGTCAGCGCCGCGGAAATCATCAGGCCGGCGGCAAGGGTGGCGGGGGTCGAGGTATTCAAAAACAAACTCCGGGATTGAACGACATCACAAGAAAAGGCCCGGCCAGTACAGAAGCCGGGTCGGACAGCTTACTCCGATAAACGGGGTGATCCAAACTCATTTAAGGCCGCGTCGGACCTCACCCACGCGGTGGATTCTCGGAAAATCACGGTAACCTTATATCCGGAAAACGTTTGAACTACCCCGCCCTGACCCCGATGTGGCAGGCTGCGATCCCGAAGGTGAGCCTCGACGAGGCGACTTCGCCAAAACCCGCCCGGGTCATCATGCCCCGCAGATCGGCCGCCGACGCGAAGGTGCTGACGCTGCGCGGCAGGTAGCGGTAGGCCCCGCTGCGGTCGCCGCTGATCAGCGTCGCGGTCCGCGGCATCAGCCACCCGCAGTAGAAGCGGTAGCCCAGCCGCATGACCGGGTTCCGCGGCACCGTGAACTCCAGGATCAGCAGCCGTCCGCCGGGACGCAGCACCCGGGCGAACTCGGCCAGTGCCGCCGCGGGGTCGCTCACGTTGCGGATGCCGAAGGCGATCGACAGCACGTCCACGCTGGCATCGGACAGCGGCAGGGCCAGCGCGTCGCCGTGCACGAAACGGGCCGGGTCATCGCGACGTGTGCCGCTCGCTTTTCGCTGCGCGATCGGCAGCATCGCGTAGGTGAAATCCACCCCGATGACCGGCGGCCCGCCCCCGGCCGCTGCAAGCCCGTCGGCAAACGCCAGGGTCAGGTCGCCGGTCCCGCAGGCCACGTCTGCCACGCGGTCGCCCTTCCGCAGGTCGGCGAGCCGCACCGTCGCCCGCCGCCACGCCTGGTCGCGGCCGAACGAGTGCACCCGGTTGTTCAGGTCGTACGACGGCGCGATGGCCGTGAACATCTCCTCCACCCGCGCCGCCTTGTCAGCCTGCGCGTGGGGGTCGTTCAGACGGCCGGCATCCCAGGCGGGGGGCGGCGCATCGGGCGGGGGCGAAGCGGTGGGCATGGCGGGAGCGTAGGAGCGGATCGTGATGCGTGTTGCGTGTTGCGTGTCCCGCCAAACCGGTCGGAGGCAGGTGTCGGATCACGGATCACGGTCTACGGATCACTGCTTCGCGTTCCCCGCCCGAGCCGGCGGCAGCCGGGCCAGCTCGTCCAGCACGTAACGCTGGAAGTCCTCGCGTCCGACCTTCATGCGGTACCGCGCGATGTCGTCGGCGTAGTGCTCATCGATGTGCTTGTTCAGCCGCTTGATCCGCGTGTCGGGCAAGGGGTGGGTGGCGAAGAACTCGCTGCCCTGCCCGCCTCCCGAGGCTTCTTTCAAAATCTGCATCACCTCGACCTGCCCGCGCGGGTCGTAGCCCAGCCGCGTCATGTAGCGGACGCCCAGTTCGTCGGACTGGCTCTCCTGATCGCGGCCAAACTTCAGCAGGTAAGCGCCCCCCGCCACCGATCCGCCCACCCCCAGCACCTGGAGCCACTTCTCGTTGCTTACCGACGCCGCGGCGCCCACGGCAATCAGGCCCACCTGCAGGCCGATGGCCCGCGACATGCGGGTGCTGACGTGCTGGGCGGTCACGTGGCCGATTTCGTGCCCCAGCACCCCGGCCAGCTGGGACTCGTTCGTCATTTTCGAGAGCAGGCCTCGGGTGATGAACACCTTGCCGCCGGGCAGGGCAAACGCGTTGATCTGCGCCGAGTCCAGCACGTGAAACTCCCAGGGCAGTTGCGGACGCTCGCTGACCTCCGCCAGGCGGTGGCCCAGCGTCGTCACGTAGTTCACCAGCCGGGTTGACGGGATGGTCCCGCCGTTCTGGTTGATGAATTGCGGCTGCGCCTCGACGCCCAGGGCGATCTCTTTGGCCTCACCGATGACGTTGAACTGCAGCTTGCCGGTGGCCGGGTTGGTCGAGCAGCCGGCGAGCGGCAGCAGGCCCGCAAGCAGCAGCAGGGCCGGGAGCAGGGATGGCAGGGGGCGTGTGCGTCGCATCAAAGTTCTCGCAAAGAAAGAAGCGGGGCCGCGGTCCGGTCCCGGGTTCGGGCCCCTACACGATAGGGGACTCCCCGTACCGTTTCACGCACGGCCGCGTGCGGCCCGGCAGGCCGCCGTGACGATCACCCCCGTCAATGTGCGCCTGGCCCCCACGTGCCTCCGGCGGTCGCGGTGGGGGCTGTACAACTTGCCCCCGGCGGCGGACCTGCAGTGACGCATGCACACGCCGGTGGCCACGGGCCGATAACCCGGGGCTGCTCCGCCCGGGGGGCTGCCCCCACCGGCAACGCCAACCCGCGGCCGGCATCGGACCGACATAAGCCACAGCGTCTCGCCCGGCCGCCCCACGCAGCCCGGGCCCAACCCGCAGGAAAGCCCCCGTGTCCGCGAACGCCCCCGCCGCGCCCCCTCTCACCGCTCCCACCCCCGCGGGCTACGACCCCCGCCCGCTTGCCGAGCGCGGCGGCGCCTTCCACATCCCCTCGCTCGACGGCATCCGCGCCTGCGCGGTGCTGATTGTGATGGTCGCGCACTTCGGCTTCGACCACCTCGTGCCCGGCGGCTACGGCGTCACCGTCTTCTTCTTCCTCAGCGGCTACCTCATCACCACGCTGATGCGGAAGGAGTACACCAAGACCCGCCGCATCGACCTCTGGGCCTTCTACCTGCGGCGGACGCTGCGCATCTTCCCGCCCATGTACATCACCATGGCGGTGCTGATGAGCTTCTCGTTCATCTTCGAAGCCGTGGGCATGTTCAGCTGGAAGGCCGTGCTGTACCAGGTGTTCTTCCTCACCAACTACCTCAAGATCATCTCGCCCGACGGCGCCGACCTGGCCGCCGGCGCGATCGCGTCGATGCCCCGCCCCCTGGGAACCGGCGTCTACTGGTCGCTCGCCATCGAAGAGCACTTCTACATGGGCTTCCCGCTGCTCATGATGGCGCTCATGCCCCGCCTCACCCGCGGCAAGATCGCGCTGGTACTGCTGGGCACCTGCGTCATGGGCCTGCTCTGGCGGATGCACCTCATCCACCACACCGACGCCGGACACGTCCGCGTGTACTACGGCACCTTCGCCCGGCTGGACAGCATCATGTACGGCTGCGTGCTGGCGCTATGGGGCAACCCGTTTCTGGACAAACCCTTCCGCCTGGGCCCGCTGCTCAAGGGGCTGCTGCTGGTGGTCGCGCTCGGGGCCACGGCCGCGACGTTCGTCTTCAAGGGCGAGGCCTTCCGCGAGACCTGGCGCTACACCATTCAGGGCGTGGCGCTGCTGCCGCTGTTTTACCTGGCCGTGATCGACCACAAAACCCCGCTGTTCTCGTGGCTCAGCTGGGGGTGGCTGCGGTACATCGGGGCGCTGTCGTACACGCTGTACCTGATCCACCTCGGTCTCTGGTCGCTATTCGAGCTCATCCAACCCGAGTGGAGCCTGCCCGTTCGCTTCGCCGTCTGCAGCGTGCTCTCCTTCGCCTACGCCATTGCCATGTACTACGCCGTCGAGCAGCCCTGCGCGAAGCTGCGCAAGCGCATGCACAAGACGCCCCCCGTGCCGGTCGGCCCGCAGAGCGCGTGATTCGGCGGAAACGGATTGCGGGCGGGGGCGGATGGCTACGCCCAGCCTCCGCGATCCGCCCCCGCCCGCAACCCGTCACAGCGGCGAACTCACGCGTCGGCTTCCGGGTCGGAAGCGTCACCGGCTGCCCTGCGTTTCCAGAACATGCGTCGAGGTCTACGCAGGCCCACCACGTCGCGCGAAGGCTCAGTCTTTCGGGTGCCATGACCGTTTACGGTCGTGCCGAGTCGCACTAAATCCGTACGACCCTGAAGGGCCGTGGCACCCGGAGCCCCACCCCTTGGCCCCTTGACCACTTCCATCCACGAAAAAACCCCACGGCCACACCGCGGGGTCAGTTCAGTTTCCGAACGTCCCGTCCCTCAGACTCGCGTCATCGGGTCGGGCGGTGCCGGCGGCCCCGCATGGCCGACTCAGAGGCTCTTGCCTGTCGCGTGCAGGTCGTCGCAGGCCTCCTTCACACGGTCGGCCATGCCGCGCTCGCCGGCCTTCATGTACGCCCGCGGGTCGTACTTTTTCTTGTTGCCCACCTCGCCGTCGATCTTCAGCACCTCGTTGTAGTTGCTGATGATGTGGTCCGCGACCGGCCGCGTGAACGCGTACTGGCAGTCGGTATCCACGTTCATCTTGATGACGCCGTAGCCCAGCGTCTCCTCGATCTCGTGCTTCTCGCTGCCCGACCCGCCATGGAACACCAGGTAGAACTTGGCATCGGCGCCAAACTTCGCCTTGATCGCGTCCTGGCCTTCCTTGAGAAGCCCCGGCTTCAGCTTCACCGCGCCGGGCTTGTACGCCCCGTGCACGTTGCCGAAGGTCGCCGCGAACATGTATGTGCCATCAACCTTGCTCATCGCCTCGTAGACCCGCACCATGTCGGCAGGCGTGGTGTACAGGTCTTCGTCGGGCGTGTCCTCGCTGCCCGCCGCGCCGTCTTCTTCACCGCCCACCACGCCAGCCTCGATCTCGATGACCTGACCGATCTTCGCCATGCGTTCAAACACCGGCACGCTGAGGGCGAGGTTTTCTTCCAGCGGCAGGCCGCTGGCGTCGAGCATGTGCGACTGGTACAGCGGCAGCTTGCCTTCCTTGACGCGGCGCTCGGACTCTTCGATGAGCGGGATCATGAACGTGTCCACCGCGTCGGGCGGGCAGTGGTCGGTGTGCAGCACGATGTTGACCTTCAGCGTCGCCGCCACGCGGTGCACGTGTTCGGCGATCGAGATCGCACCCAGCACCATGTCGCCGCAGCACTGGCCCGCCGCGAACTTGCCGCCGCCGGTCGAAACCTGCAGCATGCCGTCACAGTCCGATTCTTTGAACGCCAGCAGGGCCGCGTTGGCGGTCGCCATGCTCGTCACGTTGATCGCGGGATAAGCGAACTTGTTCTTGTAAGCGTTCTCCAGCATCTTCTTGTAAGTGGCGTAGTCGGCGATCGGCATTGGCGGGGGTCCTTGCTTTAGGGGGCGGGTGGATTTCCCCTTGATTCTACCGCCGGGAAGATGCCGACGCCGACGGCCGCCCGGGGCGCCCCGATCGCGCCGCAAAGCCGACGCGACCGGACCTTCCGGTCGGCTCGGGGGCTCCGCCCCCGAACCCCGGGAGGTTGAATTGACACCCCGCCGCTCTCCATTCGACGATCTAATAACGCCCGCGCGGCTTCGCCGCATTCAACCCAGCGCCCCACGCCTTAAACTGACCAAACCGCATGCGTTCACCGTCTGCGATGCGGCCGAAGATCGCACTCCACAAAGCCTCTTTACATTTTCAACTTTCTACTTTTGCCTTTTTCCTGGCGCCCTCTCCCCTCCCATGCCGCCCCACACCCCTGAGAACCCGAAGCACTCCCTGACGGCCCCCTCCGGCTTCCGCGCCGCCGCCGCCACCGCCGGCATCAAGGCCAGCGGCAAGCCCGACCTGGCGCTCATCGCCGCGGACGGCCCGTGCGCCGCGGCCGGGGTGTTCACGACCAACCGGGTGCTCGGCGCGCCCGTGATCATCGGCAAAGACCACCTCCGCGGCGGCAGCGCCCGGGCGATCCTCTGCAACAGCGGCAACTCGAACGTTGCCACGGGTCCGCGCGGCCTCGCCGACGCCCGGGCCATGTGTGCCGCGGCGGCAGCAGCGCTCGGCTGCCGACCCGCGGACGTGCTGCCGGCGTCCACGGGCATCATCGGCCGCGCCCTGCCGATCAACAAGATCACCGGCGCCGTGCCCGCGCTCGCCGAATCGCTCGCCGCGGGCCCCCGCGCCGACGCCGCCGCCGCGCAGGCGATTCTCACCACCGACCTCATCGCCAAGTCCGCGGTCCGCACCTTTCGGTCCGGAAAACGCACCGTCACCCTCGGCGGCATCGCCAAGGGCAGCGGCATGATCGCGCCCAGCATGGCCACCATGCTCGGCTTCATCACCACCGACGCCGCGATCAGCCCACCGCAGCTGCGGTCGGCGCTCAAGCACGCCGCCGCCGCCAGCTTCAACCGCATCAGCGTCGACACCGACACGTCCACCAGCGACACCGTCTACCTGCTCGCCAACGGCGCTGCGGGGGCCCGCCCCATCGACTCGGTCACGACGACGCCCTACCGGCAGTTCCGCGACGCGCTGACCGACCTCTGCGCCGAGCTCGCCGAGCGCATCGTCCGCGACGGCGAGGGCGCCACCCGCGTCTTCCGCGTGGCGGTCTCGGGCGCCAAGTCCGTGCGCGACGCCGACCGGGTCGGCCGGGCCGTCGCCGAAAGCCCGCTGGTCAAGACCGCCGTGCACGGCGCCGACCCCAACTGGGGACGCATCGCCATGGCCGCCGGCAAGTCGGGCGCCGCGCTGAACCCCGACCGCCTGCGGATCGCGGTCAACGGCGAGCCGGTCTTCCGTGACGGCGTGCCGGTGCCCATGACCGCCGCCTTCGAGGCGAAGCTCTCCGCCTCGATGCGGAAAGACGACGTGCAGCTCGCGATCGACCTGCGGCTGGGCAAGGCCTGCTGCGCCTGGTGGGGGTGCGACCTCAGCCGCGACTACATCGCGATCAACGCCGACTACACCACCTGAGGCAGCTTCGCGGGCCCGGCGGACGGGCGTGGCGGCCGTCCGGTCGGCTGGAACGTCCGAAGATGGCTTCCCGTTTCCCGTATTCTCCTGCGAAAACCCGCTGCGGCGCCGACCGACCACGTGTCTGAGCGTCGCCGGGTGCCGGAAAAGGCCCGACCACCGGGGCCGCCGGGTTCGCACGGGGCCCGGGGGCACGGAGCGTCACGCAGGCGGCGTCGGGGCTGACCGCACGCGAAACGCCCCACCCGGTGGTCGGGTGCGGCAATCCTGTCGATGGTGCGGGCTCCTGACGACCCGCGACGACCCGCGGCGACCCGCCGGCGACCCGCGAAACCGATGAACTTGGGGCTCATCCTATTTGGCGGCTTCACCGTGTGAGCGTACAGTTAACCGGGACGGACCCGCTCAGCGGCCGCCCCGCGGTTTCGGTTTTCACGTTTCTCAATCGGCGGGCACCCCGCGACCACGTTTAAAGAAAGCAGAACATATCTCATGAGTCGAATCACCCTCCACTGCCCCGAGTGCGATGCCGACCTGATCGTCCCCGAGTCGGCCGCCGGGCGTCGCGCCCGCTGCAGCAAGTGCCAGGCCCGTTTCGTGGTGCCCGACGCCGAAGAGCTGTTGGAGATGCAGATCGCCCAGATGGCCAGCGAAGAGTTGGGCCACCGCTGGAGCGAGGACGAAATCGAAAACGCGGCCCTCGCCATGGCGGCCCCGGCCCCGCCGCCCCGCCGCCCAAAGACCGTCGCCGCCGACGCTGCCGAAACCGGTGACACCATCATGGGCATGCCGGCGCTCGGGCGTCCGGCCTCCCCGGTATCCCCTCCCGTCGGCGAACGCCCCGACGTGCCCCCTTCTTCCGATCCCGCCGTCGATTTCGATGACTACCCCGACAACCCCTGCCGCCCGCCCGATCGCCCCTACCTTGTCGTCCGCCAGGTCGACACCCACGGCGTGCACTTCGCCTTCGATGTCCGCTGGCTGCGTGACCGCCGCTTTCAGGTCTCCATCCCCAGGCGCTGCGCCTACTCAGGCGATAGCAAGCGACTCACCGCGCGGCCGGTGATCGTCAAGAACCGGACGACCGACAACACCACGCGGGCCCGGTCGGTGGAGATGCACTACGAGCAGGACGTCGGTTCCAAGTTCTCGCCCTTCACCCTCATCGACGCCATCGCGCGGCTCGAGGGCGTGACCGAGCCCTTCGACGTGCCGCTGATCTACTACGCCGCCGAGGGGCATACCAACAACGCGCTGGAGTGCAAAGCCACTCACCACGATGACGGCACCGAAATCGTCGAGGTGCAGATCCCGCACGGCGAGGTCGCGCTCAAGTGGCTCGAGCGGATCAACGGCTTCTGCGACCCCGCGTGCGAGAAGCTCAAGGCCGACATCGACGGCCTGGGCAGCAACGCCTGGCTGGCCATACCCGAGCGGACCCGCCAGCGTCTCGAGGCCTGGTGCCGCTTCGAACGCGGCGAAAAGTTCCTGGTTTATCTCCGCGATGCCGACATGACCAGCTCCGACGCCGGGCTGGGCGGCATCGTGGTCACCGACCGCCGGCTGCTGTACCACAAGTACCGCCAGAGCCTCAGCACCTCGCTGAATCAAGAAGCCACCCTGCACGTGCGGACCGACGACCGCGTCGCGCGGCTCACCCTCGAAGCGCACGGCCGCATGACCAAAGCCGGCAAGATTGCTCGCGGCGACGTCAACGCCCTGGTCGAAGCCCTCTCCGACGCGCCGCGTCTGCGGGTGATGGTGGGGAAGAAGTAGGACCGTGATCCGTGATCCGTGATCCGTGATCCGTGATCCGTGATCCGATCGATTCAATCCACCTGAATCCCGGCCCGTGGCGCGAAAGTGGAACGGGCGTCCCCGTCCGTTATCACCGTCCTGCCGGAGGCAGGTCCTTCGCGTTGCGCGACATCGACCGCACCCGAGGCGCAGAAGCGCACGCGTTGAAGCCGCAACCCGCAACACGCTCCGGCCGCGCCCGCGGCCTCAAAACGTCAGCCGCAAGCCGATGTCGATCGTGTGCAGCTCCGTCTCGTCCAGACGCACGTTCTCAAAGTCCACCTCGCCCGCGTGCCAGTAGCGGTAGCCCGCGTTCACCGACAGGTTGCGGGTCAGGTCGTAGGTCACGCCCGCCCGCAGCTGGTACGCAAAGCCGTACTCCGCGTCTTCGAAGTCCGAGTCGTCCAGCGATCCCACGCTGTCGATGTTGCCTTCGAACTGCACCACGCCCACCCCCCCGCCCGCCCACACGCTGAAGCCGGTCGCCGGCAGCGGCAGGTCCAGGTACAGGTTGCTCATCAGCGCCACGCTGTCGAACGAGCCCGAGCCCGCCGCCGGGCCGCCGCCGGACGTGCGGAAGTTCTCGATGTCCGAGTCACGGAAGCTCAACTCCAGCTCGCTGCGGAACAGGCCCCCGTCGATGCCCACCGCGCCGTAGAACACGTTGCTCGTGTCAAAGTCCGCTTCAAAGTCCGGCTGCCCCGAGTCGTCGCCCTCAAACAGCGTCTCGGCCGACGTGCTGGGGAAGCCAATCGCGCCTTCGATGTAGACCCCCGCCGCGGCGGAGGCGGGCAGCAGCCCCGCCGCGGCCAGCAGCGCGGCGGTGGGCAGAACGGTCAGCGGCGAGACGGCGGGGCTCGGCATGGGGCTTTCTCGGGGCAGGCTTGGTCGGGGCGAGACGCGCCACAGGCCCACAGGACCCGCGGCTGGAACCCTGCTCATCGGCCCCTGGTCCCGCACGACCCGCACGAATGGCGCGCTGTCCCATAAGCGGGCGGCTCGGCGGAAACGCCCGCCGGGGCGGGTGGCGGCTCGGCGCCACCCGCATCCGGCTCAAAGCAGCCGGTTGCGGGTGCCTTCTCGACCGCCGCGGGCGGACGTCCGCCTTCCGAGGGGGAGCCATCCGCCGCGGACAAATCCGGGCCCCGGGGTGCCATGGCCGCGTGCGGCCGTGCGGTGTTCTTTCGCCCGAGCCCCCCCAGGCACCCGTGCAACCGCACGCCGCACGCCACCGCCCCAACCCGGCCCAGAAAACACCACGGCCGCACGCGGCCATGCCACCCAGAAGTGCCCGGGTGCGGTTCGCCGCTGTGACCCGCGTCGGGTCGGGGCGTGCGCAAGCTCGGCGGAGCCCGCCCCGGCCCGACGCGGGTTTCCGCCGAACCGCCCCATCGCTACACCGCCCCGGTGATCCTCAGCGCCCACGCCAGATCCCCCTTCATCCCCGCCGGCGGGATCACTCCCAACGCGTCCGGTTCGGCGTGGAACTCCAGCGGACCGTCGTGCCCAAGCAGCTCCACCCGCGTCACCGGCTTCCCGCCCAGCGACCGGATCGTCCAGCGCTCTCCGCTGCCCGGCCGCCCCAGCGCAATCGCGTACAGCACGCCGTCCTTCGTGGTGAACCGGAGGTCCCCGGGCCCGAACGACACGGGTTCGTTCAGCCCCATCTCCCCCGCGCGGAAGCCCGCTTCGCCCTCGCCAAAGCAGGTCCACGGCCGCGTGCCGTAGATCGCCTCGCCGTTGACCTTGAGCCACGCCCCGACCGACTTCACGGTCCACGTCGTCTCGTCGTCCAGGCTGCCGTCGGGACGCTGCGTGTAGTTCAGCAGCAGGTTGCCGTTTTTGCTCACGATGTCCGCCAGCATGTGCACGATCTGGGCCGGCGTCTTATACGCCGCCTGCGGGTTCCAATACCACGGCCCGCTGCTGGTGTCGGTCTGCCAGGGCACAGGCTCGATGCCGCCCAGCACGCCGTGTTCGAGATCCTCCACGCCCGCCCCCGGCTTCCACGTGCCGATGTTCAGGTCCACCCCGCGGCGGCCGTTCACGTCTTTGTAGGTGTAGACGCCCTCCGCGCTCTGCGCGTAGAAGTGCCGCATCAGCTCCAGCCCCGTCTGCCCGAACGGGATGCCGCCGTCGGTGTAGAACAAATCCGGCGCGTGCTGGTTGATCGCGTCCGCCATCCGGTCGAACCAGTTCTGCACGAAGGCCGGCGACGGGTTCACGGGGTACTGGCTCGACCGGTCGTCGTGCGGCTCGAAGTACAGGTCCTGGTTCGCCGGGTCCACCCCGTCGTAGGGCACCCCCGCGCAGGGCCCCGTCGTGTCCGCTTGCTTGTTCAAGTTGAACCAGCTGTAGCTCCACGCCAAATGCTCGCTGAAACCAAACTTCAGCCCACGGCCCCGCGTCGCCTCCGCGAACTCACCCAGCAGGTCGCGTTTGGGTCCGAAGTTCACGCTGTTCCAGCGGTGGTGCTTGCTGTCGAAGTTATCGAAGTTGTCGCAGTGCGCCGCCTGCCCCACGAAGTACTTCGCCCCATTGTCCGCGTACAGACCCACCAACGCCTCGGCGTCGAACTTCTCCGCCGTGAACCGCTTGATGATGTCCTTGTAGCCCACCTGCGACGGGTGACCGTATGTCCGGCAGTGGTAGCGGTAGGCCGGCGTGCCCTCCTGATACATGTAGCGGGCGTACCAGTCGCCCTGCCCCGGCACCGCCTGCGGCCCCCAGTGCGACCACACCCCAAACTTCGCGTCGCGGAACCAGTCCGGGCAGGTGAAGTTGGCGATCAGCGAATCCCAGGTGGCTTCGGGGGGCGTGGCGTTCACGGCGTTGATTTCCTCAGCTTAAGTATGTGAATTGCCGACCCAGCCTACCCGACCCGAGAGGTGACGCAAACGAAACGCGGCGGCTACCCACCGCCTTCCTCCCATTCGCCACCCACGCGCCACGGCAGCCCCGCCCGGTCCAGAAACGGCAGGATGTCGTCCCAGCTGCCGTGCCCCGAGGGCATGTCGTTGTGCCCGACGCCGGGGTAGATCACCAGCGTCGCGTCCCGGGCCGCCGCGGCGTTGCGGCGGGCGTGATCGGGCGACATGCCGTCCCGGTCGCCGTGCAGGATCAGCGTCGGCCCGTCGAACGTTTTCAGCGCGGCTTCGGTCTCGAAGGGGTGACGGATCATGAAGCCCGCCGCGAACGGCAGCACCCCGCGGGCCATCGCCGACCCGCTGGAGAACGTGGACGCAAGCACCAGCGCCGCCGCCGGGCGAAGCGCCGCCACCTGCGCCGCCACCCCGCCCCCCAGCGAGCGCCCGTGCAGCACCACCCGCGACGCGTCCACCGCGGGCAGCGCGACCAGCCGGTCGAAGAAGTGCGTCGCGTCGTCGACGATCGCCGCCTGCGACGGCGCCCCGTCCGAACGGCCGTACCCGCGGTACTCGGGCAGAAGCACCGTGTAGCCCCGCTCGGTGTACCAGCTCATCTCCCCCGCCCAGATGTTGATCAGCTCGCCGTTGCCGTGGAAGAAGACCGCCGCCGGGCCCGGCGTCTCGGCCGTAGACCCCTTGCCGAGCAGCAGCCACGCGTCCACCGTCACCCCGTCGACGTCCCGCTCCCACACCACCGCGCCCGGCGGTGGGTTCGGGTCCACCCGGTGCGCCACGTAGGCCCCGGGGAAGAACAGAAACTCCTGCCCCCACCACAGCAGACCCGTGAAGCCCGCCACGAGCAGCACCGCCGCCGCGGCCAGCCACTTCAACCCCCGCCGCCACGCCGGTCGGGCAGGCGGCCTCTTTTTTTCGTTGTTCACGCCTGCGTTCACGCTCTTCACGCCTCCGCCCCCAGCGGCACGCACGTCTCGTCCGCGTCCTCCACCGCATACGGCAGCACCTTGCGCGACGGGTCGCCGATCTCCAGATCGCGCAGCGCCTCGGCGGTCAGCCCTGCGTCCACGCCCGGCCCGTCGGCCGCGTAGAACCCGTCCAGCACCGCCCGCCAGTCGCGTGTCGTCTGCACCGCGATGAACGCCTTCTTCAGCTCCGCCGCGTCCGCATGATGCCGGCTGAACTTGATGCCAAACTTCCGCATCATCCGCGACGCCATGATCTCGCCGTGCAGCGACACGCTCAACTCGAAGTGCCGCAGCAGCACGTCGCGCTGCTCGAACACCGTCGGCGGACGCGGCGGCTCGGCCTTGCCGCCCGCCCGCGCCGCCATCAGGGCCCGCGCCTGCACGAAGATCCACGGGTTGCCGATGCAGCCCCGCGCCACGCTCACCCAGTCCACGCCCGTCTGGTCCAGCATCGCGAAGATGTCCGGGGCCGTCCAGATGTCCCCGCTGCCGCCGATCACGAACCCGCGCCGCTTCGCTTCCGCGCCGTATCCATCCGTCAGCTCGCGCAGAAACGGCCACCGCCCGCGGCCGATGTACTTCTGCTGCACCGTGCGGCAGTGCACCGTCGCCCCGGCGTAGCCCAGCTCCATCGCCGCCTCAAAAACAGCCCGGAAGTTCGCCGCCATCTCCGGCGTGTCGTCGTAGGCCCGGCGCAGCTTCACCGTCAAAGGCGGCCCGCCGCCCGGCCGCTTGTCCATCGCCTCGCGCACCGCCTCCAGAATCGCCACCGCCTCTTCGGGCACACTGAGCAGGTGCCCGCCGCGGCATTTCTTTTTGATCTTCTTCACCGGGCAGGCCAGGTTCACGTCCACCACGTCGTAGCCCATGCCCGCCAGGATGCCCGCCCCCGCCGCGATGTCCGCCGGGTGGCTGCCCATCAGCTGCCCGCAGATCGGGTGGTCCTCGCCCGTCAGCTCCGCGATCTTCAGCCCCTTGCCGCCGTCGACCAGGAACTTGTCCAGCATCGCCTCGGTGATGCAGTACGGGCAGCCGTGCTCGCGGGCCACGATCCGCATCGCCCCGTCCGAATAGCCGGCCAGCCCGGCCTGATAAAAAGGCGCATCCACCGCCACACCGCCGATTTGCAGCGGCGGCGCGAGGTCCGTTGGCGGGCCGGTCGAGCCGGTCGGCGGTTTGCTTGCCACGTTCATAACCGCCATCATAAACAGACCATGGAAGGTTCCCCCCCCAACGCCCGCCGCCTCCCCCCGCCCCCCGATCCGCGCCGGCGTCCGCCCGCGGCTCGGATGCTCACCGGCGTGCTTACACCTCTGCTTGCCCTCGCTCTGGTCCTGCCCGCCTGCCGAGCCCCCGAGTCGGTCGCCGCCCGCGACGAGCGCCGCGCCCTGGCCAGCCTCGCCTACCCCGCCGATGCCGAGCGCGGCCCCGACCTCGACATCGCCGTCGAGCGCCGCGGCACGTTGCTGGCCCTGCTCAACCGCACCGCCCGCGTCTACCGCGACCAGCAGCTCTGGCTCAACCGGCAGTACGTGAACATCGTGCCCGTGATCGCCGTTGGCCCGGGCAACACCGTCGCCCTGCCAAAGTGGGTCAACCGCTACGCCGAGCCCTTCCCCGTGGGCGCCCTGCTCACCCCCGACGACGCCCGTGCCGTCGTGCTGGCCGAGCTCTACGACCCCAAGGCCAATCTGCTCACCCCCCTCACCGTCTGGCCCGACGACACGCAGGACGACGGCCGCTAGCGCGGCAATGACGAAACTCGAATGTCAAATGACGAAACTTAAGTCTGACGCGGCGTACCGATCCCCCGCATACCCTCGAACCCACGCCGCTTTCTACCCCCCCCCCGCACCCACGTGAGATTTCCTCACACCCAGGACCTCACAGCTCACACCCTGCCCGCAGCGCTCTCGCGCCCGCCAACGCCAACCCCCTCAACCCGCAAAGACAAACGATGCCCGACGCCACCCCCTTTGACCTCTCCCCCGCCGAGCTCTACGCGCGCTACAAGAAGCACCTCTGCAAAGCGCCCGGGCTCAACCTCACCCTCGACATCTCACGCATCCCCTTCGAGCCGGTCTTCCTCAAGCGCATGGAGCCCGCCATGCAGAAGGCCTATCAGAAGATGGAAGAGCTCGAAGGCGGCGCCATCGCCAACCCCGACGAAGACCGCATGGTCGGCCACTACTGGCTGCGGGCCCCGGGCCTGGCCCCCGAGCACGACCTCATCAAGGCCATCCACGACACCCTCGACGACGTCAAAGCCTTCGCCGCGAAGGTGCACGGCAAAGACATCACCCCCCCGCAGGCGCCCCGCTACACCGACGTGCTCAGCATCGGCATCGGCGGCAGCGCACTCGGCCCACAGTTCATCAGCGACGCACTCGGCGGTCAGCGCGCCCGCGACAAGATGAAGATGCACTTCATCGACAACACCGATTCGGACGGCATCCGCCGCGTGCTGGACGGCCTGGGCGCGAAGATGAAGTCCACCCTCGTGCTGGTCATCAGCAAGTCCGGCGGCACCCCCGAGCCCCGCAACGGCATGATCGAGGCCAAAAAAGCCTTCGCCGACCGCGACCTGGACCTGTCCAAACAAGCCGTCGCCATCACCGGCGACGGCAGCAAGCTGCACCAGCTCGCCCAGTCCGAAGGCTGGGTCAAAACGTTCCCGATGTGGGACTGGGTCGGCGGCCGCACCAGCGTCACCGCCACGGTCGGCCTCGTGCCCATGGCGCTGCAAGGCCTCGACATCTCGTCGTTCCTCAACGGCGCGGCCAAGATGGACGAGGTCACCCGCAAGACCCAGACCAGCAAGAACCCCGCCGCCCTGCTCGCGCTCATGTGGTACCACGCCACCAAGGGCAAGGGCGAGGCCGACATGGTCGTGCTGCCCTACAAGGACCGTCTGCTGCTCTTCAGCCGCTACCTGCAGCAGCTGGTCATGGAAAGTTTGGGCAAGAGTCATGATCTGGACGGCAATGTCGTGCACCAGGGCATCGCCGTCTACGGCAACAAGGGCAGCACCGACCAGCACGCCTACGTGCAGCAGCTGCGCGACGGCATCAACAACTTCTTCGCCACCTTCATTGTCGCCCAACAGGACACCCTCAAACCCGGCAAAGACCCGGTCATCGACGTCGAGCCCGAGCAAGACGGCACCGTCACCGCCGGCGACTACCTGCACGGCTTCTTCCAGGGCACCCGCACCGCGCTGTGGGAGAACGGCCGCGGCAGCATGACGATCACCGTCGAGAAGATCGACGCCCGCACCATCGGCGCCCTCATCGCGCTCTACGAGCGGGCCGTCGGCCTTTACGCCACCCTCATCAACGTCAACGCCTACCACCAGCCCGGCGTCGAGGCGGGCAAGAAGGCCGCCGCCACCGTGCTGAAACTCCAGGCGAAGCTCGTCGCCGCGCTCGGCGACGAACCCCAGACCATCGACCAGCTCGCCGAGGCCGCCGGCGTCCCCGAGGGCATTGAGAGCCTGCTGATGATCGCCGACCACCTCGCCGCCAACAAGCGGATCACCAAGAAGGGTGGGGCCTACGCGAAGGCTTGAGTGGCTTGGGTGGTGCGCGTTGGAGAGACCGTCGGGCGTGAGAGCGCTCCCGGCGAGGTGTTAGGTGTTAGGTCCTAGGTGTTAGCCGGACGCAAGCGAAACGCCGCGTCCTCATGGCGCCCGGCATCCGCGTCAGCGCTCTTCCTAACACCTAGGACCTAACACCTAGTACCTGCTCAGCGCAGTCTCACGCTCGACCACGCCCCGCCCGCCCGCGCCCCCAGCACCCCCATGGCCAAACGCAAGAAGCCACCCCGCAACTTCAGCCCCCGCATCGAGAACCGGCGCGCGCGGTACGACTACGACATCACCGACACCCTCGAGTGCGGCGTCAAGCTCATGGGCAGCGAGGTCAAAAGCATCCGCCACGGCCACGTCTCCCTGGCCGAGGGCTACGTCGCCATCAACCCCAACAACATGGGCATGGACCTCATCAACGTCGACATCGGCCCCTATGCCCAGGCCGGCGTGCACCAGCACCAGCCCAAGCGAATCCGCCAACTGCTCGCGCACAAACGCGAGGTCAAAACCCTCTACGGCAAGACGACCGCCAAGGGCGTCACCATCGTGCCCCTGGCCATGTACTTCAAGAATGGCATGTGCAAGGTCGAGATCGGCCTGGGTATCGGCAAGAAGATGTTCGACAAGCGGCAGGACATCAAGAAGCAGGAAGCCGAGCGGGATATCCGCCGGGCGATGGCGCGCGAGGTGCGGTGAGTCGCTTGCATTGACGTCGGGATAGAGCGCTCCCGGCGAGGTGTGAGGTGTTAGGTCCTAGGTCTTAGCCGGACGCAAGCGGCGGGCGAAGTTGTGCGGCAGGGCGAGCCTCTGGCGAGCCGCGTGTCGCATGGGCCCCCGGGCTCACCCAAAGGCTCGCCCTCCCATCCACGCAACCCCCAACGCGTCAGCGCCCTTCCTAAAACCTAGGACCTAGCGCCTAACACCTGCTAAGCGTCGTCTCACGCGAAGCCCACCCATGACGCGCCGCACCACAACCCTCATCCTGACGCTCACCTTCACCGAGAGCTTCGCCACCGTTCTGCTCGAACGCGGGATCTACTTTTTCACCCACGACCGCCTGGGCTTCAGCACGACCCAGAACCTGCTGCTCGCGCTTGCCTTCGGCCTGTGCTACGCCGCGGGCGCCACCGGCGCCCACCCGCTCACCCACAAGCTGGGCGAACGACGGCTCTTCGCGCTGCTCACCGTGTTGCTGCTCGTCGCCCACGCGGCCCTGGGCCTGTCGCCCACCGCCGCGGCCTGCGCGGTCGGCTTCCCGCTGGTCGGCCTGCTCAGCGGCATGAAGTGGCCGGTGGTCGAAACCTACGTCACCGCCGGCCGCACGCCGAAACAGGCGATCCGCGCCATCGGCGGCTTCAACGTCGCCTGGGCGGCCAGCGTGCCGCTGGCCCTGCTTGTCACCGGCCCGCTGATCGAGCACGACCCCCGGCTGCTCTTCGCGCTCGCCGTCGCCATCCACGCCACCACCCTCTTGCTGCTGTTCGGCCTGCCAAGCGAACCCGCGCACCTCGATCTGGACCACCCCGAACGCCCCGACCCCGCCACGCTTGCCCGCTACGTCCGCCTGCAGACCAGCGCCCGCTGGGCCATGCTTGGCAGCTACGCCATGCTGTTTCTGTTGGCCCCGCTACTGCCCGAGATCTTCGCGAAGCTGGGCCACGGCGTGAAAACCGCCACGGGGCTCAGCGCCGGCCTCGACGTCGCCCGCCTGCTCACCTTCGCCGTGCTCGGCGTCTTCACCGGCTGGCGCGGCAAAACGCTCCCGCTCGCCGCGGCCGTCGTCGCGTTGCCCTTCGGGCTGTTCGTCACGCTCTTTGCGCCCACCACCGCCGGCGTGCTGCTGGGCGAGGCCGTCTTCGGCGTCGCCAGCGGCATGATCTACTACGCCGCGCTCTACCACGCCATGGTCCTGCTCAACGCCAGCATCAAGGCCGGCAGCGCCCACGAGTCCCTCATCGGGCTGGGCTTCGCCCTCGGTCCCGCCGCCGGCCTCGTCGCCGCACAAGCCGGCAACGCGACGGGCAGCACGACCGCGGGGCTGGTGCTGATGGTCGGACCCCTTGCCCTGGTCACCAGCGGATTGGCGCTGCGGCCGCTGCGGCGGTGCGCCGCCTGACCCGCGGGCTCGCCCCGTAAACCGTAAACCGCAAACCTTTCAATTAAATCCGCCACCGACTCTGGGCGCGACGGTGGAACAGGCGTCCCCGCCCGCGATCAAAACCCTGCCGGAGGCACATCCATCGCGTTGCTCGACGCAGGCATCACCCGCCCCACTACCCCGGGGTCAGGGCCCGGGCCTGACTCCGGCGGGGGGGGGGGGTGGAGCGGTCGGATGACGGCTCGGGTGGATCGATGAGCAGGTTCGACGCCCAACTCCCCGTCCCCATCACTCCGGCTCGTCCGGCTCTGCCGGGTCTGCTTCCACTTCCAGCCGAACCCGGCGTACCAGGACCTCGGCGCTCGGCACCGCGCCCGGCAGCGCCCCGAAGTTGAGGTGCACCTGCGCCTGCGCGATTGCCGCCCCGGCCTTGTCTCGGGCCGGCAGCGTCAGGCGGTGCTCGACCCGCTGCCACTCACCGGTCACGCCCGGGTCGGCACCGGGAGCGATCACGATGACCGACTGATTAAACTCGTCGGCCTGGCCCCCGTCGCCAAAGCCGACAATCTGGTCGCCACCCGCGTCGGCTAGCAGCCGCAGCTGGGCATTGCTGAACGTCACCCCATGCCCCGGCGCCAGATGGACCTCGTAGCTGAACACGCACGGCGTACCCAACGCGTTCTCGGGCACGGCAAATCCCTGGAAGCCGCTGCCGGGCAGCAACAGGTCGCCGATCTTGGCGTCGGGATACAGCGAGCCGTCCACCTGCCCTCCGACCTTGAACGCCGCGGCCCCGTCGTCGCCTTCCGTCTCGTCGACGCTCAGGCCGCCACGCCCGGCCACGGCCGGCCCGTTGGCTCCCAGCCCCTTGACCAGCTCCCTCACGTCGGCGCCGCTGGAGACGTCGAAAACCACGTCTCCCGCGGCGGGCACCGCCAGCATCACCGCCGCGGCGGCGGCCACGGTCGCGGCCGCCACCCGCCCAGAACCAAACCAGTGTTCGTAAATCTTCATGTCGCTTCCCGGAGGTGAGAGGGGTGTGTCAAAAGAGGCGGGGTGCGTGGCGCGGGCCGCCCGACGGCAGGGCGGCCCGCCGATCATACCCGCTTGCAGACCATTGACCGGTCGCGACATCGTCGCTCCGCGGTTCTGTTCCTGAAGGATCAGGCGATCAAAGCCCTTCGTGTAGTGCAATCGATTGCCACGCCGATACAAAATCCCTGCTTCGCTCCGCGTCCGCCTCACTGCGACCTCGCCCGAAAAACGCGGCGCCGTGCCCCCCTACCCCGCTCTGCCACCCAACGCCCCGCCCCGGCCACACGCTTGGCGAACCGCGTGGGGTCATCCGCCTCATCACGCTCCTGAACGGCATCCTGCGGCCGGCCTGAGCGCCGCACCAACCCGTGAAGGTCGCTGTCCGTCTCTCGCAGCGCAAGCAGTCCGGGCTGGCGACGGCTTTCGCGGTAAAATACGGGCGGTCGCCGCCCCACCCCCTGACGAAAGGCCCAAGATGTCCGGAATCGACGAACGCCGCCAAGCCATGGACACCCGCCTGGCCCAAGACAGCGAGTACAAGTTCAAGGTGCACAGCCTGCGCAACCGGCTGCTGGGCGGCTGGGCGGCCGAGCTGATGGGTATGACCCCCGAGGCGGCCGCCGACTACGCGAAGAGCGTGGTGGTGGCCGACTTCGAAGAGTCGGGCGACGACGACGTGCTGCGCAAGGTGTGGGCCGATCTGGCGGCACACGGCCTGCCCACCGGCGAGGCCGAGGTGCGCGCCGAGATGGATCGGCTGCTGGTCGTGGCCGCCGACCAGCTGTCGGAGCAGGCGTAAACCCGGCCCGCGGGTGATCCGCCGGGTCATGTCGCGGTGCCGCCCCGTGTCGGCCGATCGAGCCGGAACCGCGTCCGCCTGACTCCCCTCTCCCCACCGAGACACGCCCATGAGCCGCCCCCCCCCCGCTGCGCCGCCCTGTCCGCACTCGCCTTTAGCCTGTCCGGCCCCGTCCTGCCCGCCCCCGCCGAGCCGGCGGCGACGCCCTTGGCCCTGAGCGTGGGCGCCGCCGCCGTCGCGGACATGCCGTTCGACTTCCGCCCGTCGGCCCGGGCCGGCACGGCGCTCACGCTTTGGGTGGATGGATTCGACGTGGACATCGTGAAGCTGGACGACGACCGCTCGCGGATCAGCGCGGCCACCGACGCGGCGGGGAACGACCTGCAGCTGAGCTTCCCGCTGTCGTCCAAGCCCGCGCAACTGACCTTCGAGCTGGATGTCTACGAGGGCCTGGCCGACGTGGCGGTGCCGCTGGACCTTGCGGTGGGGCTGGGGCTTGAGTGAGGCAGCGCGGGCGTGATGGGCCCCGAGGCCCGGCAGGCGTTTCAGGCAATGGAGGCGGCCGCCGCCCTTGCACCGTCTACGCCCTGCCACGCCGCCGTCATTCCTCCACCGCCACCGCGGCCCGCAGCACGACGGTGCCCACGTGCCCCGCGTCGCCGTCCTTGAAGCGGACCGTGACGGTGTTCTGGGCCTTCAGCAGCGCCGGGTCTACCGGGATCAGCTTCGTGGTCGCGTACTGCTTCTCATTGGTCATGCGGTCGGCGCAGTCTTCCAGCGGCACCTCCAGCGTCTGGCCGTTCAGCGTGACGGTTGGCGTCTTGGCGGCGTCCACCGGGCGTTCAAGACCGATGCGCAGCTGCGCATAGTCAATCGTCGTGTCCGTCGGCGCCAAGACGGTGAAGGTGGCGGTTTCGACGGGCTGGGTGATGCGGTCGGCGTAGCACACGCGCTCGTCCACACGCCGGGCCTCGGCGGACGCGTCACCGGGCAGCTCGGCCACCAGCATGACCGCCTCGCGTCCCGCCAGCACAATCTCCGCGGGCGTGGCCACGTCGTCCTCGCGGTAATACCCGGTGAAGTCCGTGTTCCGGCCCATGCGGCGCAGGACCACGCGCTCGGCGTCGACCCCGCTGAGCATCACGGCCTCGGGGCGGTAGCTCTGGTTGTTGAGCGCCAGGTACAACGTGGTGCCGTCGACCACCGCACGCGCCTGCACGTCGGGGTCGTCGCACAGGGCCTTGACCCGCCGGCCGTCCACCCCGCGGAAGAAGCGGTAGAAGTCGACCAGGTGCGTGGGCACCCAGCGTGTCTCGTCGGTGTAGCCGTGCGCGACGTACAGCTGAGCGTAGTACTTCGGCCCCCAGTTCCAGGTCGTGGGCAGGATGAACGGCACGGCCTTCTGCACCACGTGCGGATGGTCCATGAAGGTCAGCGTGTTGGCCACGACGCTGCCGATCATCAGGCTGTTGACGATCGAGCGTTTTTTCAGCTCGCGGTCGAAACCGGTGGCGTCGGGGTGGTGCTGCGCCACCAGCCGCTCGGCCTGCGGCTCGCCGTCGTAGTCGCCGCCCGCGGGAAACCCGTTGTAGCCGCCGTGCTCGCTGATGACGAGGTCCACCTCGCGGCCCAGGGTGTTGACCGCGTGGTTCTGCACCAGATCCAGCACCCCCTCCAGCGGCAGGCCGGTCTGAATCGCGCCGCCGTAGTCGCCGCGGACTTCGCCGCCGTCGGTGGCATCTTCTTCCTGCCAGCGGAGGTAGTCGTAGACGTGGAACGAGTAGAAGTCCAGCGTGCCGCCGGTCTGCTCCATGAAGTTCTGGATGCTGGTGAAGCTCTGGTACCCCTGGCGGTAGAAGTAGCTGACCGACAGGCACGGGCCGCCGACCTTCACGTCGGGCGTCCTGGCCTGCACCGCGTCCTTCATCGCGAGGTGCCACCTGGCCAGATGGTCGTCCAGCATGAAGCGCCAGTGCGGCTCGTTGACGGGCTCGAAGAAGGCGGGCCGGTCGAAATCCGTGTAGCCGCGCTCCAGCACCGTCGCCGCGAGCTCGGCCGAGGCCGTGAGATTCTCGGGCAGATACTGGACCGTGCCGTGACCGTCGGCCTCGCCGGCCTCGACCTTGCCCATGAACGCGGGATACGCGTTGTGCTTGCCGTGCAGGGCCACGCCCAGGTTCGGGCCCAGGTCGCTCTGCATGCGGTCCGACGACGGCTGGGGGCGCAACTCGTTCTCGATCGAGACGTAGTCGACGAAGCCGGGTCGGGCCGGGTCTTCCTGCGCGTTGCGGGCCGGCCACTTCACCAGCCCGAGGCGCCGCCCGAAGCGGGCCCCGTACTCCCGGATCAAGGTCTGGTAGACCTCCGGTCCGTCCTGCATCCGCCGGTCGAACGCGGTGCCCTGATCGCACAGGGTGAGGTAGCGACCACGCTCGAAATCGGCGTGGCCGGCGATCGCGCGGGTGGTCTGCGGATCGACCGCAACGGTGGCCGCGTGCACGCCCACGGGGGGGGTCGCGGCGGCGGCAAAAACGATCAGGGCGGCGGGCAGGGGCTTGAGCACGGGTGACCTCCGGGGTGGGTTTACAACGGGTCGCAGCGGGCGTGCTTCGGCCGGTCCGGCCAGCGCACATCGCGAATGATTAATTAAGTTAACACAACTGGATACGTTTGCCGCTCCGCCTCGCCTCCACGGAAACCCCGCCATGCCCCGCCTTGAGTTTGAGACCCTCGACGAGCTGAACCGACACCTGGACACCTCCTGCGACCTGAGCCGGGCCGTGTTCCAGTCGCTGGACCTCAACCCTGTCGCCGACCGGCTGAGCGGCGTCACCCTGCGGCACAACGTGCTGCTGGGCTGCCGCGCCAGCGAAGCGCTGCTGGACCGCTTCCACGAACCGGTGGTGTTCCCCTCGCTGCCAAACGTGCCCTTCGCCATGTACCCCGCGCACCTGTACACCCCCGATCAGCTGCTGGGCGGCTACGTGCCGGGCCGGGCCGAAAGCTACGGCGACACGCTGGACGGGCGCGCGTACCGGCACTACGTCGACACCGGCAAGGCCGATACGCCGGACGTGGTGGTGATGCTGGCCCGGCGCCTGCACGACCACGCGATGACCGACGCGCTGCACGAGTTCCTGGTGGGCCGCAGGGTGGTGGCGATCATGGGCGGGCACGCCATGCGGCGCGACGCGCCGATGTACCTGGAGGTGGCCCGCCTGTCGCGCGACCTGGTGCGCGCCGGCTTCCTGCCGGCCAGCGGCGGAGGACCGGGCGGCATGGAGGCGACGCACCTGGGCGCGTGGTTTGCCCCGCGCGGCGACGACGAGTTGGTCGATGCCGTGGCCATGCTGTCCGAAGCCCCGCTCTACGACCCCGTGGGCCCGTGGCTCGACACCACCGCCCGGGTGAAGGAGCGCTACCCGCTGGACGACCCCGACGAAGGCCGCAGCCTGGGCATCCCCACCTGGCTGTACGGCCACGAGCCGCCGACCGGCTTCGCCACCGACATCGCCAAGTACTTCGCCAACAGCGTGCGCGAAGAAGGCCTGCTGGCCATCGCCACCTACGGCGTGGTGTTTGCGCCCGGCAGCGCCGGCACCATTCAGGAGGTGTTTCAGGACGCCACGCAGAACCACTACCGCAGCTTCGGCACGGTGAGCCCGATGATCTTCCTGGGCGAGCGTTTCTGGACCGAAGAGAAACCCGTGTTCCCGCTGCTGAAGCAGCTGGCGACGGGACACAACTACGGCAAGCTGCTGAGCGTGACCGACGACCGGGCGGAGGTGCTCGCGCAGATCGAGGCGTTTCGGCCGCACGACGACGCGCACGCGGGTTAGACCACGCCCGGCATCGCGCCCGAATCCGTTTTTCCGGGCGCGCGCAGGTCAGGCAACCCTGCGTGACATCCTCCCGCGGGCCGGACCGTACGGAAGCCGGCCCCGGGGGCCGGTGTCAGGCAGGGTTGCCTGACCTGCGTCGAATCCGACGGCAGGAAACGTCATCCGACCGGTCCCGCTCTCCGCGCCACACCCGGTTCTCGGCCCGCCGCTGAACTGACTCTCGAAGGGCGGCGCGTTGTCGCCGGGTACCCTGAACCGATGCCCGCCGCCCCCCCGCCCTCCCGCGACGACATCCTGCTGCAGTACCTCGACGGCCTGCCCTTCGACCCGTACCCGGTGCAGGCAGACGCGTTGATGCGCTTCTTCGAGCGCGAAGAGCCCGGCGGCGGCGTGCTGGTGTGTGCGCCCACCGGCACCGGCAAAACCGTCATCGGCGAGAGCGCGATGTACGAGGCGCTGGCCACCGGCACCACGGCGTACTACACCACGCCGCTGATCGCGCTGACCGAGCAGAAGTTTGCCGAGCTGCAGGACAGCGCCGAGCGCTGGGGCTTTTCCCGCGACGACGTGGGCCTGGTCACCGGCAACCGCAGCGAAAACCCGCACGCGAAGGTGCTGGTGGTGGTGGCCGAGATCCTGCTGAACCGGCTGCTGCACCCCGCCGCGTTCGACTTCTCCGGCGTGTCGTCGGTGGTCATGGACGAGTTTCACAGCTTCGCCGAGCCCGAGCGCGGGATCGTGTGGGAGCTGTCGCTCTCGCTGCTGCCCGACCACGTGCGGCTGCTGCTGCTCTCGGCCACGGTAGGCAACGCCAGCCTGTTCCTGAGCTGGCTGCGCACGCAGCACGGCCGCGACCTGACCCTGGTGCAGGGCACCGAGCGCCGCGTGCCGCTGGAATACCACTGGATCGGCGACGAGCTGCTGCCCGACCACCTGGTGGACATGGTCAAGGGCGACGACGAGACCCGCAAAACCCCGGCGCTCGTCTTCTGCTTCGACCGCGCGCGGTGCTGGAGCACCGCCGACCAGCTGCGCGGCCGCGACATGCTGATCGAGGGCCAGCAGGCAAAACTGGCCGAGCGTATTGGTGCGCTCGACCAAGAAGACTTCTTCAAGCACGGCGCGGGGCCCAAGCTCAAGCGGATCCTGATGCGCGGCGTGGGCGTTCACCACGCGGGGCTGCTGCCCAAATACCGCCGCGTGGTCGAGGAGCTGTTTCAAGAAAAGCTGCTGAGCTTCTGCGTGTGCACCGAGACCCTGGCCGCGGGCATGAACCTGCCCGCCCGCAGCGTGCTGCTGACCGAGCTCCTAAAAGGTCCGCGCGGCAAGAAAAAACTCATCGCCGCCAGCAACGCGCACCAGATGTTCGGCCGGGCGGGCCGCCCGCAGTTCGACACCCAGGGGCACGTGTTTGCGGTCGCCCACGAGGACGACGTGAAGATCCTGCGGCACAAAGACAAGATCGCCCAGATCCCGGAGGACACCAAAGACCCCAAGCTGATGACCGCCCGCAAGAAGCTGATCAAGAAGACGCCCAAGCGGCGCGAGGGCTTCCAATACTGGTCTGAGACGCAGTTCGATGCGCTGCAGACCGCCGAGCCGGGCAAGCTGATCAGCAAGGGCCACCTGCCCTGGCGGCTGCTGGCCTTTTTGCTGGACACGGACGCCGACGTGAGACGCCTGCGCGAGGCCGCCGACAAGCGGCTGATGCCCGAGCCCGAGATCGCCGCCGCGCAGCGCCACCTGACCCAGCAGCTGGTGACCCTGCACGAGGAGGGCTACGTTGTTTTAGAGCCGGCGCCGCCCGAGAAAGCGGCGCCGAGGGTGGAGGAGGCGGGCGCGGAGGAAGATGCGGACGACGACCGAACAGCGGCGCCACCGGACGACAACCCGCTGGCCGGCCTCACCCTCGGCGGCGGGCTGGGCGGCGGCATGGGCGGCCCCACCGGCAAAAAACCGATCGAACGCAAGAAGGCAAAAGCCCCCGCCACGGCCAGTGGGACAGGCGTCCCGCCTGTCATCCGTCCGCATGACGGAAACGCCCCGCCCCCCTACGCCCCCGTCACCGCCACCAAGACCGACGCCCTCGCCACCCTGCTCAAGTTCCGCGCGGTCCAGCCGCTCTACGGCGCGTGGCTGCTGACCTACCTGGGGCAGGCCGACAAGGTGGAGCGCGTGCAGATTTTCGAGAGCCTGATGGAGATGCCCGGCAGCGTGGCCCGCTACGTGCGGGTGCCCTTTCCGCGCGACATGCCGCCGGGCGAGATGACCCTGGGCATGGTCGACCCCGCCCTGCTGCAGGCCGGCCTGTTCACCCACGACGAGATGTACCCCCCGCCGCCGCACGAACAGGACCGGCCCTTCGGCGAGCCGCCCAAGTTCCCCGTGCCCTTGGGCGACAAGCTGTACGCGCTGTTCCAGAACACCGTGTCGCATCCCGGCACGTTCCGCACCAGCCCGGTGTGGGCCGCCGGCGACCTGCTGACCTTCAACGGCGACTTCAACGCCTACATCACCGCGCGCGAGCTGCAGCTGCAAGAGGGCGTGATTTTCCGCCACGTGCTGCGGCTGATCCTGCTGTGCGACGAGTTCGCGAGCGTGACGCCGCCCGGTGTGACTGAACTGGCCTGGCAGAGCGACCTGAACGAGCTGGGCACCCAACTGACCGAGGCCTGCCGCAGCGTGGACCCGGCCAGCACCGACGAGGTCCTCACCCGCGGGGGGTAGCGGGCGGTTCGGCGGATACGTGCCGGTGCGGGGGCGGGTCGCCGCCGAGCCGGCGACCCGCCCCCGCACCGGCACGCAACAGCGGCGAACCGCACCGGGGGAGGGACCGAGGGACACGCGGTGTTTTATTGCTATGGCGACTCAACCGCGCGGCCTCGCGATCGACCACGCAAACCCCGCTGCGAGTGCCCGTACGATCGCCGGCCACCGGCGTCTGCCGGGAAGTGGCTGACTGCTGTGCCCGCGTGGTCGAGGGAGTGGGGGCGGGCCGCCGCACCCACTCCCTCGACCACGCGGGTTCCGCCAGGAAACGCGCCGGTAGGATGGGCGTATGTCGATCGACCCCGCCATCCCCGACCCGGTCCCGCCCCACGCCGACGTGGTGCCGCCCGAGCACCCGCTGCGCGTCGAGATGACCGACGCCCGCTTCGACCGCTACTGGAAGTCCGGCTCGCTGAAATACACCGACTTCCGTCCGCTGACCGAGGGCGGCACGGCGACGATCCAGACCTGCCTGGACATCAACCTCAACCGCACGGTGGTTTACAAGGCGCTGCACCCCCACCTCGCCGAAGACGAGACCGAGGTGGCCCGCTTCCTGCGCGAGGCGCGGGTGACCGCAAATATCCCCCACCCCGGCACGGCGCCGGTGTATGAGATCGGCCGCGACAAGGCGGGCAACGTCTACTTCACCATGAAAAAGCTGGAGGGTCGCGACCTGCGGTCTATTTTGGGGGCGTTGTCGGCCCGCGACCGCTCGACCGAGACGGCCTACCCGCTGGCCCGACGGGTCGAGCTGCTTATCAGCGCCGCGCAGACATTGAAGTACGCCCACCACGCGGGCGTGGTGCACCGCGACATCAAGCCGGCCAACCTGCTGGTGGGCGCATTCGGTGAGGTCACCGTGCTTGATTGGGGTTTGGCCAAGGTCCGCGGCGAGCCCGCGCCGCCGGGCGCCGAAAAAATTACCGGCCAGGCCGGGCTGGCCCTGGAGCTGACCCAGCCCGGGCGCCGCTTCGGCACGCCGCTTTACATGACCCCCGAGCAGGCCCGCGGCGGCGACACGGACGAACGCACCGATGTGTACGGGCTGGGCGCGATCCTTTTCGAAATGCTGACCGGCCGTCCGCTGATTTTCGGGCAGGACCTGGACGAGGTGCTCGACCAGATTCTGGAACGGCCCGTGCCGCGGCCCGGCGACGTGGCCCGGGAGGCCGAGTCGCACCGCTCTGTACCCGAAGACCTGGAGGAGATCTGTCTGCGCTGCCTGCAGCGCGAGCCTGACGACCGCTTCGCCGACATGGGTTCGCTGATCGAGTCGCTAAGCGACGGTCACCAGAGCCTCATGGCTCTGCGGCGCGTCCCGGGCAACAGCCCGGCGGCCGGGCGGGCAATGGCCGCCGGGGCCGGGCTGGGGCTGGGGCTGGGGCTGGGGATCGTGCTCGCCGCGCTGCTTCACTGACGCAAGCCACTGGGTCTTCGCTCGGGGTTTTCCCTGAAGCCGCATGCATCGCAATGCTCGACCCTCAGGCATAACTGGGGGAGAGCCAAGGTTTACCCGCGTTACCAGGCGCCGCCCGATGGGGTGAACCGCGTTTGACATGCGGGCCGAACGCTCTAGTATCAGACGTTCCGATAATCGTGAGTTGTGGCGCAATGCCTCTGACGTTCACACGGTTTCACGGAACGACCGAAAGCAAAGCGGTCCCCGCACAATCGTTCCACCCCCCACAACCCAACGCCGCTTACTGCGGTCCCGGAGAAACCTGATGACGCCCGAAGGCCTGCAGCCCCTCGAACCCCGGACGCTCTTCTCGGGGAATACCTTCGGGGTCGGCGATGTGACGCGAGTCGATGTCCGCCCCGCCCTGGTCGTTCTGACCGACATCGGCGGCGACGTCGACGACGAGCAGTCGCTGACCCGCCTGCTGAGCTACGCCAATCAGTTCGACCTGCGGGGCATCCTGGTCGGGGCCCAGGGCACGCCGGGCGACACGGGCCGGTTGACCGACCACGAGGGCGACGGCCAGACCGGCGACCCCGACCCCACACGGGCCTACGCGGTCATCAACGCCTACGCCAACGTGTACGCGCAGCTCAACGACGCCCCCACCGGCGGCGCCGGCGCTTACCCCACGCCCGACCAGCTGCGCGCGGTGGTGGCCGAGGGCCTGGGCCGCGACGCGAGCGGGAACGTTCCCCGCGACGCCACGTCGATCCGCGCCGGCAACAGCAGCGCCGCGTCCGACCGCCTGATCCGCATCGTCAACGCGGCGAACGGCCCGGTCAACGTCTCGATCTTTGGCGGCGCCCGCGAGTTGGCCCAGGCCCTGTTCGACGCCGAGCGCGACCCGTCAATCAACATTGCCACGTTCGTGTCCAAGCTGCGGGTCTACGCGGTCGACGACCAGGACGTGTTTGGCAACACCTCCACCGGGCCCGACCCCAACGGCACGCTGACCTGGGTCGTGAACCGCTTCCCCGACCTGCTGGTGATCAACGGCGGCAACGTGGGTGACGAGGGGGTGGGCAACACCCAGTCGCAGGCCCTCCGCGGCTTTTACCGCAACACCCTGGCGGGCAACAACGGCGGCGGCAACCTGGTCAGCCCGTCGGACTTCGGCCTGACCGGCGCGTCGTTCGTCGGCCAGATCCGCAACGCGGGCAACACCTCGATCAGCGGCGACCTCAGTGACCACTACCCCACGCGGCAGTACGACGGCAGCAGCATCTACACGTCGCCGGACCGCGGTTCGGTTGTTGTGAAAGAAGGCGACACCCCGTCGTTCCTCTACTTCCTGCCCAACGGCCTGTCAGACCCCGACGACCCGTCCATGGGCGGCTTCGGCGGGCGTTTCGAACGGCTCAACCCCAGCGTCAACTACTGGACCGCCGCTCGCGACTACCTGCCCAGCGGCAACACCAACCAGTTCGCCCAGCGTCAATACACCATCGCGCGTTTCCGCAGCGAGTATCAGAGTGACTTCCTGGGCCAGCTGAGCCACCAGCAGTCGGGCGGCGGTGACCAGTCGCCCAGCGCCGTGCTCAGCATCAACGAGTCGGCCGGCGACCGCACCCAGAACGTGCTGTACGAGAACGTGGCCCTGGGCGAGACGCTCACCCTCGACGCCTCGCGTTCGTTCGATCCCGACGGAGAGTCTCTGGGCTACCGCTGGTTCGTGTACGACGAACCCTCCAGCTACAGCGGCACCGCGACCTTCAGCTCGGACCGCACCGGCCGCACCAGCCTGTCGCTCGACGGCGGCCGCGCGGGCGAAACCCTGCACGTGATTGTCGCGGTCGACGAAGCCAGCGGCAACGGCCCCGCCTTGACCGCCTTCCGCCGCGTCGTGCTGGAGGTGTCGCCTGCGGCAACGCCCGCCCCGACGCGGACGCCCGCGCCGACTCCGGAACCCGCACCCGCGCCGACCCCGGAACGCGAACCCGCACCCGCGCCAACCCCGGAACCCGAACCCGCGCCCGCGCCGACCCCGGAACCCGAGCCCGCGTCCGCGCCGACCCCGGAACCCGAGCCCGCACCCGCGCCGACCCCGGAACCCGAGCCCGCACCCGCGCCGACCCCGGAACCCGAGCCCGCGCCCGCGCCGACCCCGGAACCCGAGCCCGCGCCCGCGCCGACCCCGCAACCCGAGCCCACCTCCGCCCCGACCCCGGCGCCCGAGCCCACACCTGTGGCAGCCCCGGCGCCCGACCCGGTTGACGGAGACGACGCCGACATCCCGACCGCTGCCCCCTTCGACGACAACCCCACGCCGTTCGAACTCCGCACCGAGATCGGCGTCCAGTCGGCCCGTGACCTCCGAACCCTCTCGGTCGGCATCGAGAACGGCTTGCTCAGCGGCGGCACCTTTGCCACCAGCTACAACATCGCCGGGGCAGACTTCTACCGCATGCAGGTCGAGGCTGGCGATGTGATCGACGTGGCCTTGACCAAGACCGGCGGCGGCATCAGCGCCCTGAAGGTCCAGCTCTACTTCGCCGCCGACGACGGCGGCCCGCTGACCTACATCGACGACGCCTTCGAGATCGGCCGGCTGGTCGGCCACCGGCAGGTCGCCGACGCCAACGGCTTCTACTACCTCAGCGTCAACAGCGCCTCGCTCGCCTCTTCGGCCGAGGTCCGCTACAAGCTGGAGTGGGGCGTCGAGGCCGAAGGTGCCCGCACCCTGGAACGCGAGGCCGACGCTTTTGAAGGCTTCGGCGGCAACGACCGCTTCGACGCCGCCCGCGACCTGCGGTCGCTGAGCTCGAACATCGACCGTGGGCAGATCGAGGGCACCACCGTGGACGCCAACGGCAGCGCCGACGACCGCGACTGGTTCCGCATCGACCTCAACGCCGGCGACCGCCTGCGGGTCGCCCTGGACCACGCCGCCAGCGCGGACGCCGAGATGTTCCTGCAGTTCCTGGTCGCCGACGACGCCGCCGCCGAGCCGACGAACCTCGCCGACCTCTACGTCGAGGGCCCCGGCACGATCCAGCAGGAGTTCACCGCCGCCCGCGGCGGCACCTACTACGTGCAGACCGGCTCGCCCCTGGTGGGCAACACCGCCCAGATCGGCTACGTGCTGAACTGGGAAGCCCTCTAAGCCCCGCAGTCACATCCCCTGTTCCGGGGTGCCGCGGCGTCCGCTCTCTCCGAGCGGACGCCGCGGCTTTTTTTGAGTCGACACGTGAGCCTTGGAAACGTGCAGGAATCCCCATGCATTCGCATGGCGGGCCCATGGTGGGTGCCACGGCCTTCAGGCCGTGTTCTCCACGGCGAGCCGCACGGCCTGAAGGCCGTGGCACCCGAAATGCACGGCAGGGCGCACTCACCCCGGCGCCTTTTTCTCGCGCGCCTGTCACACCCCCGCCCCCGCCGCGTCTACCCGGGTGAACCCCGCCCCACACCTCTCTTACCGAAGAACCCGCCATGCTCATCCCCCGCATCGTCAAGAAGGCCGCCCTCGGCAGCGCCGTCGCCCTCACCGCCGGCGCCCTCCAACGCCTTGCCACGTTTCCCCCGAACCCGGAGCTCGAAACCCTCGGGCGCGAGTTCGCGACCGTCCTGTGCTCATCGGTGGGATTTCTGAAACAAACACCTGACCCGTCCTGGCAGACGCGTCCTCACCCGAACCGAATCGTCGCCCCGCATCGGTCGATATCAATGCTATCATTGTATACCCCCCGGAGTTCAACCGATGGCCCAACTCATCGTCCGCAACCTTGAAGATGATGTCCGCGACCGGCTCCGCGAGCAGGCGCAGCGCCACGGTCGCAGCATGGAGGAAGAGGTTCGGGAAATCATCCGCGGCGCGGTCACGCCGGCAAACGAACCCACGCTCGGCCTGGGCACCCAGATCCGGGAGGTGTTCGCGCCCTACGCGGATGACGGGCCGATTCCCACGCTCCCGCGTGACGCCCCGCGTGCCGCCGAGTTCGGTGAGCCCGGCGCGTGATCGTGCTCGACACCAACGTGATCTCTGAGTTCATGAGGCCGCGCCCCAGCGAGCGGGTTGGCCGGTGGCTCGACGCCCAGCCCACGCCGTCGGTCTGGACCACCTCCGTGACCGTCTTCGAGATCCGGTACGGACTTAACCTGCTACCCGAAAGCCGGCGGCGATGCGGCCTGGAGCAGGCCTTCGACCGCCTCCTGAACGAGATTCTCGCCGGGCGGATCCTCGACTTCGATGCCTCGGCCGCGCGCGCCGCGGCCGACATCGCGGCGGACCGGAAACGACGCGGCGAAACCGCCGCCACGCAAGACTTGCAGATCACCGGCATCGCCGCCGCCCGCCGCGCGACCCTCGCCACCCGCAACGTGAAAGACTTCGTGGATCACCGCGTTTTGGTGGTCAACCCCTGGGCGGGTTGACTTACGAAGCGGACGCTCCACGGCGGAGGGTGCCCGCCGCCCCCCATCCCGAGGCCCTGGCACCCTCTCTCCTGCGGCATACTAAAGGTTAATTTTTTAGCTTGACGACGGCACACCCCATCCGCTAAAGTTTTAACACTTTACCGGAGCCCTGACCGTGACCCGATCCGACGAACTTTCCCGCCGCGAACGCCAGATCATGGACGCGGTCTTCGCCCGCGGCACGGCCACGGTCGATGATGTCTGCGGGGCGCTGGCCGAACCGCCCACCCGCACCACCGTCCGCACCCTCATGCGGATTCTTGAAGAGAAGGGTCACCTCACCCACCGCAAAGACGGGCGTTCCTTCGTGTACCGGCCGATAAAAACCCGGCGCAAGGTCGGCCGCTCGGCGCTGCGCGGCGTGCTGGACACCTTTTTCGACGGCTCGCTGGAAAAGGCCGTCACCGCCCACCTCACCGACCCCTCCGCCCGGTTGAGCGCCGCGGACATCGCCCGCATCGAAGCCCTGCTCGCCGATACCCGTCGGCGCCAAAAGGAGGAATCCGCATGAATCCGCTGTATTTCTCGCTGCCGATTCTGCTGCTCCGCGTTACCCTGGTGCTCGCCCTCTGCGGCGCTGCCGCGTCGCTGCTCTGGCGCACCTCCGCCGCATTGCGGCACCTCCTCTGGACACTCGGTCTCGCCGCGGCGTTGGCCGTGCCTGGCATCTGGCTGCTGGCGCCAGCGGCGGCCTGGCTGCCCCGCCTGCCGTCCGTGACCGCCCAGACCACGACGCCAGACCGGCCCGGGCCCGCGGCCCCGCCAACGGCCGACGTTAATCCGCCTTCGCCCCCGGCAACCACTGCGGCTGCGCCGAGCGTAGTTCTTGCTTCCGGTCGCACGCCAGTCGGCGCACCCACCGCCGCGGCCGCACCGCCCGGTCGCCTTGGCCTTCCTCTCGTAATGATCATCTGGCTCTCCGGTACCGCCGCCGTCTTGCTCCCCGCCGTCCTGAGTACCTTCAGGCTCGCCCGCCGCTGCCGCCACGACGCCACCGCACCCGATGAGAACCTGCTCGGTGCGTGCCGCAACGCCGCCACCGCACTGAAACTCCGCCGCACGCCACGGCTCTACGTCATCGACGGGATTGGAGCCCCGCTCTGCTTCGGCTTTTTGCGCCCCACCGTCGCGCTGCCCACCGACGCGGCGGGCTGGGACGACGACCGCCTCCGCGGCGTGCTCTTGCACGAACTGGCCCACGTCGCCCGCCGCGACGTGGTGACCCAGTGGCTCGTGACCGCCGCGCGGGCGGTTTACTGGTTCCACCCGCTGGTGTGGGTCGCCGCTCAGCAAACCGCCCGCCTCCGTGAAGAAGCCTGCGACGACCGCGTGCTCGCCGCCGGGCAGCCCGCCGAGCCCTACGCCCGAACGCTGCTCGACCTCGCCGCCGGGCGCCCCGGCCCCGCCGCGCTCGCCGCCGGCATCGCGATGGCCCGGCCGTCCACCCTGGAGCACCGCCTGCGCGGCATCCTCGACGGGGCCCGCCCCCGCCGCGGGGTGTCCCCCCCGTCCGTTACACGCTGACCGCGGCCATCGCCGGCATCGCGGTGGTTGTTTCCACGCTCGCGTTCAGTGACGCGCAGCCGTCCCCGCCGGCGGACGGGCAGACCCAATACGCCGCCATGTCGTCGGACCAGCTCATCGACGCGGTACTTAACGCCGACGCCCGTCGTCAGCTGGCATTCGTGGGACTGTCGAATCTTCGGGTCCGCCTGGTAAGCGAAGAGCAACGGCAGGAAGCGGGCGACGGGTGGACGCCGTGGGGGCCGAAGATCGATCTGCGATTCTGGATTTCCGAACGGCGAGCCGAGCGTTTCCGGGTTGACTTCATGCCCCGCATCTTGCCCTGGTACGGCGGCCCCCAACCCTTCAGTGAATCACGCGAGTCGCTGTTCTGGGACGGCAACCGCTTCGAGAAGGTCGGCATCCACTACCGCTCCACCACCGACACGTACCACGCCTCGGTCAGCGAATCGGTCGCCACGCTGGACGCCGAGCGCGAGGAGCGCGGGCGCGGTTCCGTAGACGCCGTGCTGACGACCCTGCTGGACGACCGCAGCGTCGTCGCCGCGCTCCGCTGGATGCGGTCGCCCGAGATGCGCAACGGATCGGTTGATGCCGTCTTCCGCGATGGCAACATCCAGGTGTTGCAGCACGATGGCGGCATGGACACCGCGCCGCGTCTGATGACTTTCTCGGCCGCCCACGACCTGCGGCTTCTCCGGGTGGAAAACGCCTCCTTCGATCCGCAAGAGGCCCCCGAAGCGACCTACGAGGTACTGGACTGGTTCACCCCGCCGGGGATGGAGACGCACCTGCCGGCACGATGGGTCACCGTGAGCGGTTACCCGCAGGACTCCCCCGCGCCCCTTCCGGCCCGCCGGATGGAAACGCTCGCGGCTTTTGAAGGGTTTACGCCCGATGCTCCGGGAGCGCCCTTTCGGGTGGATCCCGAAATGCTCGGCGCGGAACTGACGGCCGAGGGCCTGCCCGCGCGGGTAAAGAAGAAAGACGTCAGCGCCAGCCCGTTCCCAAACGCCATCCTGACCGAAGCCGCGGCGCCTGAACCATCCCCCGACCCCACCCGCCTCATCGGCGACATCGACTGGCGCGCCCGCCTGCTCGCCGCCGAGTCCCACGGCGCGATCGCCTTCGGGATCGGCCCGATGATGCTCGAAACCGAGCCGGCGGACCCGGTCGCCGAGCTCGCACTCGAACTCTTCGACCAGCTCGCGAAGGACGAACTTAAGACCGCCATACTCAAAGCGTTCCATTTCAAACGCCATCCGCGCGTGCTCGACCTCCTCGACGCGGGCATGAACGACCCGAGTCAGGACGTCCGCGATTACGCCGCAGGCTACCTGGAGTCCTACGCGTTGCGGTCGTTCGCGGGGGATCCGGAAGGCTACCGCGTGTGGCGGGCCGACACCCGAGGCGAGCCGTTCGACGCGATCTTCGCCGCGAGCGCCGGCCGGCTGGCGAAGAACCTGCAAACCCTCCGCGGCGCCGAGCGCGAGGCCTTCGCTCGTTCGATCCTCCACCTGGACCTGGGCATCGGCCGCGGCAAGAGCGACCACCCCGGCAAGGCCGAGGTCCTTCGAGAAGCCGGGGTCGAGGCCGCCGCCCGGGCGTGGCACGACGAGCAAACCAGCGAGGACGTCGTGCGGGCCGCGCACAAATTGTTGGAGCAGTTCAGGGCGGCGACGGATTAATTGCCTTGCGCCACCCGGGCCGCGTCGTGAACCGCGACGCGGGACCGCGGCGAGCGGTCGGTCCTGCGACTGGCGCGACCCGCGGCGGACGGCATACGGAGTATGCCTGCTACGCTTGAAAACAAAAACCGCCGCGTTTCCCAAAGGAATCCGTGGCGGTTCGTGCTGTGGCGTCGGGGTCGGGCGGGCGGCGGGGTCGCGAGGCTCGGCGACGCGGCCCCGCCGCCCGCCCGACCCCGACGTTTCCGCCGACCGTCACCACGCGAAGTGGGCGAAGGCCTTGTTGGCCTCGGCCATGCGGTGCGTCTGGTCCCGCGTGTTGATCGCCCGCCCCTCGCCGTGATACGCGTCCATCAGCTCACGACCCAGCCGCAGGTGCATGGGCTTGCCCTTCTCGCTGCGGGCGGCGTTGATGATCCAGCGGAAGGCCAGGCTCTGCTTACGCTTGGGCTTCACCTGCATGGGCACCTGGTAGTTCGCCCCGCCGACGCGCTTGCTGCGCACCTCGACGTTGGGGCGGACGTTGTCGATCGCCTTGCGGAAGACGTCGATCTCGGTGTCTTCGGTGTCCTCGGGCAGACGCTTCTTGATCTCTTCGAGGGCCTGGTAGACCACGCGCTGGGCGCGGGTCTTCTTGCCGTCCTTCATGATGCAGTTGATGAACCGCGACAGGGTCTTGTCGCCGTAGATCGGGTCGGGCTTGAGCTGCTGTTCTGCTGCGGTGAATCCACGTCCCATGGGGTCGTCTTCCTTTCGGGGGGCTGAGCGGGAGGTCCCGCCGGTTCACCGGCGTCGCGATCGACGCCGATTACTGCCCGGTGAGTAAGCGGCCGGGTCAACGTGACCCGGCCTGTCTGTTTCGTATCAAGTCTGATTCAAGCGGCGGAGCGCACGGCGATCAGCCCTTGGGCTTCTTCACGCCGTACTTCGAGCGGCCGCGGTTGCGGCCCTCGACGCCCAGCGTGTCGAGCGCGCCACGCACGATGTGAAAACGCACACCCGGGAGGTCGCGGACCCGTCCGCCACGCACGAGCACAATGCTGTGCTCCTGCAGGTTGTGGCCTTCGCCGCCGATGTAGGCGGTGACTTCCTTGCCGTTGCTCAGCCGCACGCGGGCGACCTTCCGCAGCGCGGAGTTGGGCTTCTTGGGGGTCACCGTCTTGACCTGCAGGCACACGCCACGCCTCTGGGGGCACTGGTCCAAGTCCTTGACCTTGGACTTGAACTTAGGGGTGCGGCGGGGGTTACGAACAAGCTGGTTGATGGTCGGCATGGGCCGGTCTCGGACAAGGGGGATCGGGGGGAAGGATCGGTGGCGATCTCGGGCCGCGGAGTGTATCAGGGACCGGTGAGGGGTTCCAGTGGCCCCGCCCCGGCTTCACCCATCCCGGCCGCGGCGTCGCCGCGCCAGCGTCAGGCCCCCAAGCACCAGGCCCGCCGCGGCGGCGGTGGGCGAGGGCACGGGGTTGGGCGTCGGCGGGCCGGCCGGCGTGGCGGTCACGGCGAAGCGCACCGTGTCGGCGTTGGACGAGCGGAAGAACGCGTTGGGCGTGCCGCGCACGGCCACGGGGGCCCGCGTGATGATGTTGAGCCGGTAGAACCGGTCGGCGTCGAGCACGGCGGTGATGGTGTCGAGCGGGGTCGGCGTGCTCACCGCTTCGCCGGCGAGGGCGAAGCGCTCCTCGTACGTCACCCGCTGGATGTCGCGGCCGCGGGCGTCATACAAGGTGTATGAGCCGGCGGAGGCCCCCGTCTCGTTGACGGCCTGCACCAGGCGGTCGTTGGACAGCGTGACGGTGGTCCGCTCGCTCAGCGAGAAGAAGACGTCCACGTCGGTCATGACCTCGGAGATCCCGGCGGAGGATTCGTTGCTGACCTCGGTGCCGCGGGCGCTGAGGTCCAGGGTGAATACGTCGTCCACCAGCGTGTAGCTCGCCGTCGATTCGGCCCGCAGCTCGGGCGCGACGACTACCGGAGTACCCGCCGGGATGCCCAGGTCGGCGAACCCGTCGTACACGCCGAGCCCGGTGTAGGACGCCGAGCCCGACGCCCCGCTGAACTGCGAGACCTCCACCGAGCCGTCGATGCTGCCATCCGCTTCAAAGTCCCCTCCGCCCAGGATCAGGGTGACCTGGTCGAGCGACAACACGCTCTCGGCGAGGGCGGCGGGGGTCAGGAACAGGGCGGCGGCCAATCCGGCCGCAGTCAGCGTTTGAGGGCGGGTGCGAAAAACGGTCATCTCTTCTCATCTCCGAGGAAAAAGGGGTAAGGGGGCACTAAAAGCTACCGCCCGGCAGCCGCGCGTCCACACGATGTCAGGGGATTTGCCCATCGGTCATGCGGCCCGCTGCCTCGCGCAGCACCGCCTCCAGCCCGTCGACGTGACGCCCCATCCCGAGCGTCTGATCCAGCCCGGCGCAGGCCGCCGCGGCGGCGGATCGGAACGCGGGGTCGGCGACGCGCGTGAGGGCCCCCGCCAGCGCCTCGACATCACCGGAGTCGTTCAGCACCACCCCCCGGGGCGGGCCCTGTGCCGGCGTCAGCCAGTCGGCCGCCCCGTTGTACCGCGTGGTGACGGCCGGACGGCCGACCATGAGGCCTTCGAGCACGGTCTTGCTGCACGGGTCGTACCACGTGGGGAGGACCACCGCGTCGGCCGCCGCGTACGCGGATGCGAGGTCGTCGCGCCGGCCCAGCACCCGGGTGGTGCCGGCCAGCCCCGCGGAGGCCAGCGCCCGGCGGTCGCGGTCGCCGAAATCGCCGGCGAGCAGGGCAACGACGCGGGGGCCGCCAGCGGTGTTCGCGGCGGCGGCGGCCTCGGCGCGTCGGGCCAGCGCCGCCCGCAGCGTGGGCCAGCCCTTCAGTCCGGGGTTGAGCGCGGCGAACAGAAACGCCACGTCGTTGGGCGCGAGCCGCAGCCGTAGCCGTTCTTCGTCCCGCAGGCGGGCCCATCCCGCCGGACCGCCGGCGACCCCGGCGGCCGGCGACACCGCGCCGTTGGGCACCACGGCGACCCGCTCGCCCGATACATCGTGGTGCTCGGCCAGCTGCGCGGCCACATATCCGCTGATCGCCACCACGCGGCGGACCGACGGGTCGGCGAACGTCCGCCGTTCCAGCTCCACGAGCGCCCGCTGCTTGGCGTTGAACGCCAACGCGAGCCGCTTGCCGGCCCGGGCGGCGGCCGACGGGCGGCGGGCGACGTTGCGTCGCTGCGTCTCCATTACCGTCCCCCCGCGCGGCTGCGCTACCGCGGCCGACACGGCGGTGGTGACCGACAGGCTCGTGTCAAACGTTCCCGCCGAGAGCTGAGCCGAGGCGAAGTGCGCGAACTCCCGCAGCCGTCGCCCGGTCGTCAGGCGGGTGTCGCCCCGGGCCACCAGCGCCACGCCCGCGTCGCCCACCGCGGACGCCACGTCCGCCCGGCACGCCCCCGCCACCACCGTGACGTTGTGCCCGCGCGCGACGAGCTCGTCAACGGTCTGCCGGGTCGAACGCTCGCTGCCGCCGCCCGCCGGGTCGTACGACTCGCAGACCACGGCGATACGCAGCGGGCCGCTCACGCGCGGCCCGCCGACTTGCCCGCCGACCGGCCCCGCTTCGCCGGAGAACGCCCCGACGCCCGGGCCGACGGCGGGTCAGGCTCGGGGTCACGCGGCTCGGTCTCCGCCATCAGCCCCGCGGTCGCGTCAAACACCCGGCTCACGGTGATCTGCCGCATCGCATCGACGGCCGCCGGCTCGGCCGCCGTCACTTTGCGCTCGTGGGCAAAGCCGATCTCGGTCCAGGCCGGCAGCGTGGGCCCGAACAGCGTGACCACCGGTGTGCCCAGGGCCGCGGACAGGTGGCGGGGCCCCGTGTCGTTGGTCACCACCACCCGGCTGAGTTTGACCACGCTCTTGAGCTGCCCCAGCGTCGCCCCGGCCTTCAGAAGATCGATCACCCGGCAGGGCGCCGCGCCCGCCACCCGGGCGACGACCTCGCGCTCGTCCGGGGCGCCGGTCACCGCCACCGCCAGGCCCAGCTCGTCGTGCAGCCGGCCCGCCAGCTGCGCGAAGCTCTGCGGCGGCCATCGCTTCTCGACCTTCGCCGCGCCGGGATTGAGCAGCACCACGGGCCGGCCCTTCGCGGGCTCCAGCATCGACGCGGCCCGCACATCGTCTTCCGCCCGCGTGGCAACCTCCATGCGGTGGTCCGCCGCCGCCGGCACGCGTCGCCGCTGGGCGTTGCCATCTGCGGTCCCGTTGGCAGTCTCGGCGTCGGTCCCATTCACCGCCGGCGCGCCCAGGTAAGCCGCGATGCTCAGGTAGTACTCCAGCGCGGGCACCGGCACGTAATCTTTGCCATCGTGTCGCGGCACCAGCCGGTCGGTCAGCAGCATCCCCCGCCCGTCGCGGTCATATCCGATACGCCGCTTGATACCCGCCATGGTCACCAGGGCAGCGCTGCGGAAGCTGTTGGGCAGCAGCACCGCGACGTCGAACTTCATGCGGCTCAGCCGCTTGGCCATCCCGAAAGGCGAACTGCCCCGCCCACCACCCGACGAACGCCCCTTACCCGAACGCTTCACCCCCCCGCCGTGCGTCACCACGCCGTCGAGGAACGGCAGCCCCTCCAGCAGCGGCGCCAGCGGCTCGCGGATCATGGCCTCCACGTGGGCCCCGGGGAAGGCCGCCCGCAGAGCCCGCAACGCGGGCGTCGCCATCAGGCAATCACCGAACCAGGTCGGCATCACGATCAGCACCCGCTGCCCCGCAGTGTCGGGCACCGGGGCGGCGTCGGATTCGGTGGGTGCAGCGGCCGGGGCCGGTTCGAAAGCGGTCACGCCCGCAGTTTATCAGGGGCGCGGCGGGCGCCCGTGCCGCCTCACCGACGACCGAACAGCAGCGTCGCCACCACCGCCACCTGCAGCACCAGCGTCACCGTGATCCAGCGGAAGAACGTGTAAAAGTTCGCCTCGCCCGCGCCCAGCCACAACGCCCCCAGCAGGCACAAGAGCACCAGTCCCTGCAGCGAGATCGCGACCACGTTCAGCTGCGGCAGCTCGTCCGAGCTGCCCCGCTGCATGCGCAGCTCTTTCAGGATCAGCCGCACGTTCCGCGACACCTCGCCCGGCTCGACCCGGGATGCGCTCTCCGGACGCGGCTCGTCCGCGGGAGGGTCAGGGGAGCCGTCGGCCGGCGCGATCGGCGTGGGCGTCGGTGGGGCCACCGGCGGCGGCGCGGCTTGCTCCACCGGCGTGGCCGGCGCCAACCCCGTGTCGCGCGGCGGCTCCGCGGGTGTCGTGGTGGCCGCGGCCGCTGCGGCGATTGCCGGGGCCGCCGCGTCCACCACGGCCGCCGGCGGCGCGTCGCCCGCCGCTTCACCGGGCGTCTCGGGCTCGGCCCGCGCCTCGGTCCAGGGCACAAACGGCCGGCCCGTGCCCTTCGCCCCCGGCTTCTCGGCCGCGTCCGCCTCCACCGGCTTGCGGCGCTGCTTCTGCAGCTCGGCCATCGCCTGCTTGTCGAATCGCTTGCCCGACGGCCCGGAGTTCACCCGCGCCCGCCCCATCACCTCGTTGGCCTCGGGCTTGCGCTTGCTCGCGATGATCCGCACCGCCTCCACCAGCGTGGGCGCTACCTCGTCGGGCGTGACTTTCTTGCCGCGCCTGCGTGGGGCGGCCTTCTTCTTGCCGCCCTTCGCGCCGGTCTTGCTCACCGGCTCCGCGTCGCCGGCAGACGCGTTCACGCTCCCCGGCAGCCCGTCGCCCAGCAAGATGGTCCGGCAGCCCGCCGCCGCCCCCGCCTCCACGTCGCGCTGCTGGTCACCCACCATCCAGCTGGCGCCCAGGTCCAGATCAAGGTCCTCGGCGGCCTGCAGCAGCATCCCGGGCCGGGGTTTGCGGTTCTCGTGATCCCTGGCGTAGGCCTTCACCGTGCCCTCGGGGTGAAACGGGCACGCGTAGAACGCGTCGATACGGGCCCCGTTGGCCCGGTCCTGCACCAGCTCGCTGATGCGTTCGTGCACCGCCTCGACGTCCTCCTCGGTGTACGCCCCGCGGGCCACGCCGCCCTGGTTGGTCACCACCACCACGCGGTAGCCCAGCCCGCACAGCGACGCGATCGCCAGCGGCACCCCGGTGATCAGTTCCACCGCGTCGGGGTCGCCCAGGTCGCCGTCATTCTTGATCAGCGTGTTGTCGCGGTCCAGGAAGACGGCGGGGCGTTTCATGGCTTGCACTCTGGCGTTGAAAGACAGGGCTCGCGAAGAGCGCAAAGGACGCGAAGTTCGCAAAGAAAACCTGCCAAACTCTACCGCATCCTGAGAATGTGTTTGAAAACCTCGTGGAAGCCCAGGGCGAGCGAGCATCGTCGCTCGCGAGGCGACGAACCCATAGGTCGCCGGAGGCGGCGTACTCCGCCGCAGCCCCAGCCGTCGCTGCGAGGAGGTGAGCCCACGAAGCGAGCGGCGAGGGTCGCCGTCCCGCAGGCCCGCGAGGTTTTAAAACACATTCTCAGGCGGAGCTTCCCGGCCGCCGCGGGTTGCGACCTCTTCCTTCGCGAACTTCGCGCACTTCGCGTGCTTCGCGATACCTGCCTTGAGTCCCTCACCCGTGAGAAGCCTTCAGGTGCCCGCTCACCAGCGCCTCGATCTCTGCCACCGCGCGGTCGAAGTCGTCGTTGACCACAAACGCGTCGTACACGTCGGTCGATTCCGCGAAGGCGATCTCCTTCTTCGCAATGCTGAACCGCTTCTGGATCGTCGTCTCGTCCTCGCGCTGCCTCCCGCGCAGCCGCTCCAGCAGCGCCTCCTCGGTTGGAGCCTTGATAAAAAGCGCGAAGCTCTCTGGCATGCTCTTTTTAACCTGCCGGGCCCCCTCCACATCGATCTCCACGATCACCGTCCGCCCCGCCGCCAGCTTCTCCTCCACGTAGCTCCGCGGCGTCCCGTAGAAGTTACCCGCATACACCGCGTGCTCCAGGAACTCGCCGGCCTTGATCGACCGTTCGAACGTCGGCACGTTCACGAAGTAGTAGTGCTCGCCGTCCACGTCGTCCTTGGCCATCGGCCGGGTCGTCATCGACACCGACAGGTCCGCCTCCATCCGCCGAAGCAGCTCGTTCACCAGCGTGCTCTTGCCCACGCCCGACGGGCCGGAAAGGATCAGGAGTGCTCCGCGGGCGGGCGGGGACTCTTCGGAAGCCTGGGCGGAAAGCTGGGTCATGCCGAGAATGTAGCGGACGCTGCGGTCGCGCGGTGTGCGGCGTCGAGAGGGTCGTCGCGCACCAGATCGCGCTGCCGAGGGTATGGGGTTTGGGGTATGGGTCCTGGTCGGACACAAGCGGACCGCTGTGGTCAACGGGAGGGCGAACCTTCCGGTGAGCCGGTGTCGCATGGAAACCCGGCTCACCCGAAGGTTCGCCCTCCCGCCGAACGCCGATACCCGCGTCAGCGTTCTTGCTAAGACCCACACCCCCTACCCCATACCCTCGCCCGCCGCACTCTGGCGCGCAGCCAACCCCTGCGAGGTCAAGTCCCCTGCGCCGCCGTCGTCACCAGAAACAGCACCGCCATACGCACCGCCAGCCCGTGGCTGACCTGCTCCAGGATCGCCGAGTTGGGCCCGTCCGCCACCGCCGCGTCGATCTCCAGCCCCCGGTTCATCGGGCCCGGGTGCATCACCACCACGCCGGGCCTGGCCCGCTTCAGCCGCGCGGCTGTCAGCCCGTAGCGGGCCGTGTACTCCCGCGTGCTGGGGAAGGCCGGTCCGCCGCTTTTTCCGCCCCCCATGCGCTCGAACTGCACCCGCAGCATGTTCACCACGTCCACCCGCGGCAGCACCGCGTCCAGATCGTGGCTCAGCTCGGCGCTCATCCCGTCGCCGAGATCGGCAAACCCGCGCGGCAGCAGCGTGGGGGGCCCCACCAGAATCACGTGGGCGCCGAGTTTCTTCAGCCCGATCAGGTCCGAGCGCGCCACGCGCGAGTTGGCGATGTCGCCCACGATCGCCACCGTCAGCCCTGTGAAGTCCAACGAATCCAATCGTCCGCAGCGCTTGGCCACGGTGTAGATGTCCAGCAAACCCTGGGTGGGGTGGGCGTGGCGCCCATCGCCCGCGTTCACCACGCTGCACTGCACGTTCGCCGCCAGCTTCGCCGCCGCCCCGCTGTGGTGGTGGCGCACCACCATCACGTCCACCCCCATCGCCTCGATGTTGCGGGCGGTGTCCACCAGCGTCTCGCCCTTGCTCACGCTGCTGCCCTTGCCGCTGAAGCTCAGCACGTCGGCACTCAGCCGCTGCGCCGCCAGCTGAAAGCTCATGCTCGTGCGGGTGCTGTCTTCGAAAAACAGGTTCGCCACCACCCGGCCCCGCAGCGCCGGCGCCTTCTTCACGCTGCGGGTCGAAATGCCTTCGAACCCCCGCGCCGTCGTCAGCACGTGGCGGATGTCGTCGGCCGAGTAGTCGGCCAGCGTCAGCAGGTGGCGGTGGGGCCAGGGGTATTTGCCGTCGTCGGTCATATGCCCACGCCCTCCCCCGCCGTCTCACCGAGGTAGACGCCCTCGTCCGAGTCCCCCGGCCGCAGCCGCACCTCCACGCTCCGCGGCCCCGACTGCACCGCCGCCGCAAAGTCCGCGGCGATCGGCAGCTCGCGTGTCTCCGCCCCGCGGTCCATAAGCACCGCCAGCCACACCCGCCGCGGCCGCCCCAGGTCCGCCATCGCGTCCAGCGCCGCCCGGATCGACCGCCCGGTCATCAGCACGTCGTCCACCAGCACCACGTCCAGGCCGTCCAGCGAAAAGTCGATCTCCGTGGTCCCCACCATCGGCACCGTGCCCGCGCCGCCAAGGTCGTCGCGGTACAGCGTGATGTCCAGCGTGCCCAGGTTCGTGATGCCCAGCGACTCCGCCATCCGCCCCGCGATCACGTCTCCCCGCCGCCGCAGGCCGACCAGAGCCCACTGGTCGCGTTGACCGTCCGGAGCCTGCCCCGCCACCCACGCCGACATCTTCGCGATCAGCGCGGCCGTCTGGTTGGCGTCGGCGAGGGGGTCCATGAGAGGGACAGGGTATCAGCGGTCTTGGGTTGGGGGTTTTAAGGCAGGTATCGCGAAGGACGCGAAGAGCGCGAAGGCCGCGAAGAAAGGCAAGGCCAATCGCCCGCTCGTCAGTCACCTTCTTCTCTTAAGGCACTCACTTTCTCCTCAAACGCCTCGTTGATTCTCCGAGCTTCGATCCGCCCATCTGAATCGAGACAAAACGACACCCGCCCTGCGATACCTGCGTAGATGTCGCGGCGGGATCCGCTTTCCAGTTGCTCGCTCTGCGAATACTGCATCGCACGCCCGCCATGGACCTCACCTGGGTCTGGCCACCGCGACGTTTCCTGCCAATGCTGCTGAAGCTGCACCGAGATGTCAGAAACACCTATCGCCATGACCTCAAGCTGCGTTCGATGAAGAACCGACCTGAAAAGTCGCTCTCCCAGAAGTCCAAGCACAAGCACGAACAGCAACACCGAAATCACCGGCCATACGACTCGGGTACGTGATTTCTCAGGAATCATGTTTCTCTGCCTTCCTTCGCGGCCTTCGCGCTCTTCGCGCTCTTCGCGACACCGGCTATCGAATCCCGCAACTCGCCCGCGCAGAACCCCTCACCCCCCCCGCAGCAACTCCGCATCCGCCACCATCAGAATCCGCAGCGTGGTTTCGTCCACCGTGTCGCCGTGCGGGTCGGTCACGCGGACCTTCAGGCGGTAGCGGCCCGGGCCCAGCCGGGCGGGCAGCTCGATCATGTGCACCAGGAAGAAGTCGCGCCGGTGGTTGCGCGACACGTCGGTCACCTCGGTCGGGCCGTCCTGCCACACGGCAAGGCCGTCGTGCTCTTTGTAGAGGATCAGCTCCTGGCTCAGCCGCACCTCGCGCTGGTGGTCGTCCAGCTTCAGCGGCACGAAGTCTTCGACCTCGATGTAAAGAATGGCCCGGTTGCCCTGCCCCGCCAGGAAGCGGTCCGCGTCGGCGCCCTCGTTCAGCGGCTCGTACACGCCGTAGCCCGCCACCGACCGGCACAGCTCGGCGTGGGCGATCGACACCGGCTGGCGGCCAAAGGCCTCGGCCACCGCGGTGTCCACCGTCTTGCGATCGAAGCGGGCGCCCGGCGTGTCGGCCACGGTGCGCAGACGCACGAACAGGTCGCGTACGCGGTCGGCGGCCTCGCGGTCCAGCGGCTTGAGACCCGACACCAGCCGCGGATCCAGCGCGTCGTCGGGCCCGGCCAGGCTCAGCCCGGCCGCGACCACCGCGCGGGGCAGCGCGGCGCCGGTCTCGGCGGCCAGCTGCTCGACCAGGGCGTCGACCAGCCCTTCACGCGAACGCGGCGTCGGGGCCGGCGTGGGCTCCACGATGACCGCCGGGGCGGGGACCGGATCGACCACCGCGGTCGACGGTTCCGCGGGCCGGTCCGCCGCAGGGGGCACCACCCGTGTCGCCGGCGCCTGCGGCGACGCCCAGGCCACGCCGCCCTCGGGCCGCTCGGTCGGCAACGCTTCGGCGTCGGCAAACGGGTCGAAACCGGGCGTGTCGACCGCTGCGACGCCCTCGCCACCGGCCGCCTGCACCCGCTCGGCCATCTCCCGGCTCAGCCGGGCGGCGGCCTGGGCCGGGGTCTCGTTCGCGGGAGCGGGTGATTCCGCTTCAGCGGTGGCCGGCACCGCCAGCGGCGCCCGCGGGGGCGGCTCGGTGGCCACGCAAGCCCCCGTCAGCAGCGTTGCCGCAGCCAGCAGCACGACGCTCGAAGTTCTGTCGTTCATGAAGCACGCCTCCTGCGTAAACCATCGCCCGGGAGCCTCCGGCTCCCACGTCACCCCTATCGGCCGCCCACCAAATCGCCGGTGAACGCGGCCGGTGTCGTGAACAACCCTCGCGTCGGGGGACGGGGCGGCCCCGTCCCCCGACGCGAGGGTTATCCGGGGCACCCCAGGCTCACGCACAGGCACTCCAGGTTCCGCAGCATGGTGCCGAAGCCCGACTTGCTCCGCGCGTCGGTCGTCAGGGCCCGGTCCAGCGCGGCCGCCGAACGCTCGGCGCCCAGCGCCCGGATCGCCCGCAGCGTCAGGCCCTTCTCGGGTCCCCACAGCCGCAGCTCCTGGCTGATCCGCGCCTCGCCCTCGCCGGCCGCCAGCATGCGGGCGCCCACCGCCAGCTTCCGGGCCAGGTCGGTCACGGCGTAGGTCACCAGCACCTCGGGCAGCCCACCGCGGTCGATCAGCTCGCGCACCTTTTCCAGCGCCGCGCCCCCCGGCGAGCGGGCCGCCCGGCCGTGGCCGCCCCCGCCGTCCAGCAGCGCCTTCAGCACCGGGCCCTGCACCGCCCAGGCTTTCTCTTCGCTGCCCTTCTCGACCGCCCGCTCCACCAGTGCGCGGCCGATCGTTTTGTCCCCCGCACCCCCGGCCATCGCGGCCAGCTTGTCCACCTCGGTCTCCAGCCGCACCAGGTGCACGCCCACGCGGTCCACCAGCAGCTGGGCCGCGGGCTTCTCCAGCTGCAGGCCGTGAAGCTGTTTGGCCCGCGCCACCAGCCGCGTGACCGCTTCGGCGGGCTTGGGCGGCACGCATTTGATCACCGTGTGCTGCCTGGCGAGCGCTTTCTCGATCTTCGCCGTCGATTTCCAGCCCTTGCACCGCAGCACCAGCGTCGCGTGGTCCACCGGGTTCGCCGCGTAGCGTGCCAGCGCACCGCCGTCGCGGTGGGCCGAAATCCACTCGTCAGCGGGGTCAACCACGACCACCTTGTAACCGCCCATCAGCGAATAGCCCCGCAGCTCGTCGAACACGTCCGCCAGCGTCGCGGTCTTCCCGTCGAAGTCGTAGGTGTCCACCTCGCCGTGCGCCTTCGTGATCGCTGCCCGCAGCGTATCCAGGTGCTCTTTCTGGATCGCCGCCTCGTCGCCGTGCAGCGCGAGAATCCGCGTGTCGGCGGTGATTTCGGCCTTGGCGGTTTTGGAGGTGCGGGCCATGGCGGTGAGTCTAGTCGGTGGCGTCCAAGTCAGGACTCGCGAAGACCGCGAAGAGCGCAAAGGCCGCGAAGAAGACGCAAGCGGATGCGTCGGACCCTTGGAGCGGTCTTGGGAACGGCTTGATTGGATCCCCATCGGCGCCGAACCCGATCGATCGCGGCGCCCCAGTCCTGTCGCATTCCATAATGACTTCAGGGTCGGGTGCCACGGACAGCGAAGTCGTCCGTGCGGAGCAGTTTCAATCCCCATCCCGCGCCGCGGATCATACGCACGGACGACTCCGCTTCGCCCCGCTGTCCGTGGCACCCCGGCTCGGCAAGGCCCGGGCGCCGACTTCAACACGGCCACCTTTTGCCGCCGGTGGCGCAACGCGTCAGGACTGGACCACCCCTCCGACGTTTTTCCTTCGCGTTCTTCGCGCTCTTTGCGGTCTTCGCGAAACCTGCCTTGCCACCCCCAGAGGACTACCCCAGCGCATCCACCCCGCACCCCAGCAGCCCCGCCCCCGCCGCCCGCACCGCGTCGTCGGGCCCCACCAGCGCGTGGGTCACACACGTGGTGTGCCGCGACGTGCAGCCGCCCACCACCACCGCCGGGGCGACAAACTCCATCTCGCCAAACGGCCCGTAGGTCAGGTCGTCGTTGTAGGCCTGCAGCGCGTCGCCACCCGACCGCTGCTCGGCCGGGTGGTCGCGCGGCACGTCCACGTACTGCTCGCCGGGGTAGACCGGGAACACCCGCACGATCAGCGAGCTCTCCCCGCCGGTCAGCGGGCGGTAGTAGCCCATGCGCCCGGTCGTGTGCTCGGGCCGCAGGCCCATCTTCACCCGCCGCTCCGTGTCGATCAAAAACCGCACCGCCGTGTGGTCTGCCACCACGTGCTTCTCGCCGAAGGGGTCGTAGTAGCTGCGCGGGTCCACCTTCCGCGTCGTCGGGCACACCAGCGTGCCGGTCGGCGGCACCTGGATGATGTCCCAGGCCGCCGCCACCGCCCCGTCGTCGCCACCGGTCGCCGACAGCTCGTTCACCACCGTGAAGCTGGTGCACATCACCCCGTCGGGCAGGCCGTGCGGGGCGTCGATCGCCGACATCGTCCGCCGCATGTCCAGCGTGATCGACTTGCCGTCGCGCGAGTCGGTCAGCGTGGCGGACTGCTCCAGCGTCAACCCGCCCGGCCACCGGTTGATCTCGGCCCACGTGCCCGGGTCCACGTCCGGCGGGATCACCGCCGTGCCCACCGGGTCACGGCGGGCGTCTTCCAGGCTGGGCCAGTAATACGCGACCTCGGGAGCGACCCAGAGGCGGTCGCCACCGCCGCCCTTGCCGTCGTCGTAAAACAGGTTGGGGCTGCCCGCCACCGTGCAGGAGAGAACGCGGGCGCCGGCGGTCGAGACGTCGAAGGCGCCGTCGCCGGAGGAGAAGGTGTGTGAATCGCTCATGCCTGGAGTTTATTGCGGGCGCGGGGTTGATGGGTCGGCGTGGTGCGAGAGCGCTGCCGGCGCGGGTATGGGGTGTGGGGTATAGGTCCTGGTCGGACGCAAGCGGCACGCGTGGAGTGACGGGAGGGCGAACCTTCTGGTGAGCCAGCGTCGCATCGGACCCGGCTCACCAGAAGGTTCGCCCTCCCAAGAGACACCGGCCCCCGCGTTAGCGCTCCGGCCCAAATCCAAAGACCCATACCCCATACCCTCGCCCGCAACGCTCTGAGACACCCCCTACCCACACGACGCCGCGTCACCCCGCGTCCGGTTTCCGCTTACTCCAGCACGTACGTGTCCCCCGCGTTGAACAGCGCTTCCAGCGTGCCCGGCCCGCGCTTCTCGGTCGCCGTGTCCACCTGCGCCGCCACCTGGTCTTCGTAGCAGGGCCGGTCCTCGGCGTAGAACACGCCCAGCGGCTCGGGGAACTCGGGGTGGTGCAGGTTGCTCAGCATCATCGCCAGCGTCGCGTTGGTCTCATCGTGGAACAGCAGGTCGTCTTCGGTGATGCCGGCCTCGCCGACCGTGACCACCTCGGGCCGCATCCCCACCATCCGCAGGCCCTTCTTCACGTCTTTGCCAAACACCATCGGCTTGCCGTGCTCCAAGTACAGCACGTTGTCCTCGCGCGTGTCCTTGCCGGTCATGGGCTCGAAGGCGCCGTCGTTGAAAATGTTGCAGTTCTGGTAGATCTCGCAGAACGACGTGCCCTTGTGGGCCGCCGCCCGCGTCAGCACGTCGGTCAGCCCGCGGTCCTTGTCGGTGCTGCGGGCCACGAAGGTGCCGCCCGCCGCCAGCGCCATCCGCACCGGGTCAATGGGGTAGTCCAGCGACCCCATCGGTGTGCTCTTGGTCCGCTTGCCCTGCTCACTGGTGGGGCTGTACTGCCCCTTGGTCAGGCCGTAAATGCGGTTGTTGAACAAAAGCGCGTTGACATTCACGTTGCGCCGCAGCAGGTGCATCAGGTGGTTGCCGCCGATCGACAGCCCGTCCCCGTCGCCGGTCACCATCCACACGTCCAGGTCCGGGTTCGCCACCTTCAGCCCGGTCACGAAGCCCGGCGCCCGCCCGTGGATCGAGTGGAAGCCGTACGTGCTCATGTAGTACGGGAAGCGCGACGAGCAGCCGATGCCGCTGATGAAGACTGTGTTCTCGCGCGACGCCCCGATCTGCGCGACCACCCGCTGCACCGCGTTGAGGATGGCGTAGTCGCCGCACCCCGGGCACCACCGCACGTCCTGATCGGTGGCGAAGTCTTTGGCTTTGAGGACGGGGAGGTTGGGCATGGTGTCTTGGTCTCGGTCAGAGGTCGATCCGGGATTCTATCGTTCAGTGGGGCATACCGGCGATCAGGCGTCATCCAGCGCGGCGCGGGCCTCATCCAGAATAACGTTCAGATCCTCCTCGATCACAGCTACCACGATGTCCAACTCGATGATCTCGTATTGGTGAATCAGCAGGTTGCGCATCGCCACAATCTCCCGGCCGGCCGAGATGCGCGCCGCGTGCTGCGGGTGGTCGCGTCGGATCCGGGCAACCGCCTCGCCCAGCGTGATCAGCAGCCGCTCCACCGCCAGGCGCAGGACGATGTCGTCGCGAAGTTCATCGGTAGACTTCCCCGCCGCCAGAGCACGGAGTGTCTCTGCCGCCGCCCTGATGTCGAGAAATAGAGAGCGGACCTCACGCGGCATACAGACGCTCCCGGCGGGCCATCGCCTCGCGGATGAAGTAGGGGTTCGACATCAGCCGCGGGTTGACCAGTTCGACCCGCCGGCCAAACACCGCCGCCAGGTCATCCCGTACCCCGATCAAGGCCCGCAACCCGCGTGGCCGGTCCGCGGGCACCGGCCCGTCGTCGTACACCACAAACAGATCGAGATCGCTCCGCTCGGGGTCAAAGTCATCCCGCACCGCCGACCCGAACGCGTCCAGGCACACGATCCCGTACCGCCGGCAGACGGCGGCGAGTGCTTCGGGGTCGTAGTCGATTGGAATACCCATGGCGAACACCTTTCAACCAACATCATACCGCACCACCAAGCCACCTCGGAGGGGCGAGGCAGCGACCAAGCCGATTTTCCCAAGGCAGTTTTGGCCAAAGATGACACAGATTCAGAAGATCAGAACCAAAAAACCCAAACACGACCTGCATCCCCGAGCACGCGCGTCCCCTGCCTTTAATCGTCTTAATCTGCAAAGATTTTTTGGCTATAAAACGTCTTGCGCCTTGAGTTGCGATGAGGCCAGCGCCGATCCAAAATGAAAAATGATGTCCTGACCCTACACCCGCCCCTGACCCTACACCCGCCCCAACCCAAACGCGGCCGTCTGTCGCCTTCGCGGAACCGAGGAGGCGTGCAGCAACCGCAGAGTGCATGAAGCAAGACAACCGGACAGCCTTGCGAGATTCAAAACCACGTCAAAACGAAAGGGTCCCCCTCAAACCCCGGCCCTCTCGACCGCTTGCGTGACTTTCTCGGTGTGCTCGGCGGCACGGGCGATATCGGCGGTCCGCGTGAGCGGTGCCTTGCGTTGGTTCAAGTGGGAACGCAGAGTTCGTCAATGGCTATTCGAGATCCGACCCCGACCGCTTTCCCGACCGCTTCCTGGCCGCAGCCTCCAACCCTTAAAAAAACCACGCCGACTCAAGGTCGGCGTGGCCCGTTCAAAGCAGATTACCGCAAGACCTTGAGGCCACGCGTGATCAGGCGCGACGACGACCGAGCAGAGCGAGACCGCCCAGACCGAGCAAAGCCAGCGAAGCGGGTTCGGGCACCGCGGTGGCGGTGAGCACGAAGTTGTCAAACTTCAGCACGCTGCCCTTGGCATCACTCGGAGTGCCACTGAATCCGCCGTCCACGTAAAGCAGGAACGCCGAGTAGCTGACCGCACCAACCGGGATCGTTCCCGCGGTGGACAAGCTCGTCGCGGCGGCCGGCGCAGGGAAGCCCGCGGTGCGATCGTTGGGGTCGGCAAAGGGGATGGCCGCACCCGTCGAATCCTGGAAATCAATCTGAAGATAGATTTGGTCATCCGAGGTCGCTGCCGGTCCCGCCGAAATCGAGTCGACATCAAAGGTGAACGTCCCGCCTGCAAACGACGGGTCGATCGGGGTCGCAAGGCCGGAAGCCAATGCGCCGCTGAACTTGCCCGATGAAGCGGTCGTAGTGAGCTCGCCAAGCCCGCTGCCATCAGCCGTGATGGTCGTGCCACCACTGCCGATGAGGACGCCAGTATCCACCGAGAAATCCTCGGAAACGATCACGTCGGCCTGAGCCGCGCCTGCAATCAACGACGCACCGGCAAACGCGGCAAAACAAGAAGTAAATCGATGCATGGCTCAAACCTCCGAGAAAAAAAAGTAGTGGCAGCGTGGATCACGAATCGCGCAACCGGTGACATACCCCTGATCATACCCGTTGCGGCACGATGCACAACCCGGCTAAAGCGGATTTAGTGAAAAAATGATTGGTACGAGGCAGGGAGGATCGGTGCGTTTCGCGTTAATCCTTATTATTAATAGAGATGCGGTAAAAAAAGTGGCTCTGGAACGCGGCTGCCTCTTCGCCGAACTCTGAGGAGGTCTGTGCATACCATCCGCCGCGCCGACCGTCTCCTCCACTCGAACGGCGCCCCTTGCTCGACGGGGATCGGAATTGGACGGCAATTTGGAGGACACAGACTCCGGCCAGACGACCGGGTTCGCCGCTCGCGGAGCGGTGGAGTTACCCGCGCGTCTTGCGTAAAATCGGTCACGACGGGCGAAGACGTGCCGAGCCTGTCCTCGTGAAGTGCCTGGCTGTCAATGAATCCAGGTCGCCGACCTTGGTCTGCAAATAGTCGCGAGCATCCGACACGCCGCGGTTGCAGGCGCTCTTCCCAACCAGCCCGACGAAGAGTCGAGGATGCGCTCAGCCCTCAGCTGCCCCGCTTCTTCTTCGAACTGCTCGTCAACGAAGGCAACCACGGCTCGCGCCATATGGATTTTCTGTTCTTTAAAAAACTCAAGCGCCACTCGACACTACAACCTTCCCCCCCACCGGCCACAACGCCTCCGCCGCACCCCACTTGCCATCCAGCATCAACGCAATCGCCTGCTCGATCTCTTCGACCAGAAACGGCTTGCCCTGCACCTTGTTGAGTCCCTTGATGTCGACCAGAAAACGCCCGCGCAGGATCCCGCGCAGCTGGCCGTCGTTGATCTCGGGCAGCAGCACCTGCTTGAAACTCTTAAGGATTTCGCCCAAGTTCTTCGGCATCGGGTTCATGTGACGCAGCTGCACGCTGCTGACCTTCTTGCCTTCGGCCCGCGCATTGTTCACGGCGGTGGTGATCGAGCCGTACGGCCCGCCCCAGCCCAGCACCAGCAGGTCGCCGGTGGGGTCGCCGTTCACTTCCAGATCGGGGATGACGTCGGCCACCTTCTCGACCTTGGCCTTGCGCAGCTGCGTCATGGTCTGGTGGTTCTGCGGGTCGTAGCTGACGTTGCCGGTGTCGGCTTCCTTCTCCAACCCGCCCAGGCGGTGCTCAAGGCCCGGCGTGCCGGGCACGGCCCAGGGGCGGGCCAGCTTTTCGTTGCGGGCGTACGGCAGAAAGTTCTCCGCCGCGGAGGTGGATCCGTCCAGCAGCGTGTCGGCCGCGTCGTCGGCCGGCCTGACCGGGACGGGGTGGTTAATCTCGATCGGCTCGAAGTCCTCGGGCGACGGCACGGGCCAGGGCTCGCTGCCGTTGGCGATGTAGCCGTCGGTGAGCAGCAGCACGGGCACCATGTGCTGCATGGCAATTCGGCAGGCGTCGATGGCCATCGTGAAACAGTCGCCGGGGCTCTGTGGCGCGAGAACCACCATGGGGCAGTCGCCGTTGCGTCCGTACATGGCCTGCAAGAGGTCGCTCTGCTCGGTCTTCGTGGGAAGCCCGGTGCTGGGGCCGCCGCGCTGCACGTTGACGACGACCAGCGGCAGCTCGGTCATGACCGCCAGACCCATGGCCTCGCCCTTGAGCGCCAGGCCGGGGCCGCTGGTGCCCGTGACGGCCAGCTGGCCGCCGAAGCTGGCGCCGATGGCGGCGCAGCAGGCGGCGATCTCGTCTTCGGCCTGCACGGTCTTGACGCCGTAGTGCTTCTGCGGGGCCAGGAAGTGCAGCACGTCGCTGGCGGGGGTGATGGGGTAGCTGCAGTAGACGACGTTTTTCTTAGACAGCTGCCCCGCCGTAACCAGGCCCATGGCCAGGGCCTCGTTGCCGATGACCTTGCGGTAGGTGCCGGGGGTGATCTCGGCCTGCTCCACGCGGTAGGTCACGGGGAATAGCTCGGCGGTCTCGCCGAAGTCGTAGCCGGCGCGGAGGGCACGGACGTTTGCTTCCGCGACGGCGGGCAGGTTCTTCTTCTCGCCGAAGTAGGTGTTCAGATGCTCGATGGTCGTATCGAGCGAGCGCTCGAACAGCCAGTACACCAGGCCCAGGGCCCACATGTTGCGGCAGCGGCTGATGCCCTTGGGGTTCAGGCCGCACTCTTTGAGCACCTGCTGGTTGAGCTTGGTGATCGGCACCTTCACCAGCTTGTACTGCTGATTGAACACATCGGCGTCCAGCGGGTTCTGGTAGTCGCGGGTGCCCTCGATCAGCGGGTAGCCGGCCTTCTTCAGGTTGGTCTTGGTGAACTCGCTCTCGTTCACGATGACGATGCCCCCGGGCTCGACGTCGGCGATGTGCGCTTTGAAAGCGGCGGGGTTCATCGCGATCAGCGCGTGCACCACGTCGCCGGGGGTGTAGATGCTCTCGCTGGCGAAGTTGATCTGGAAGCCCGACACGCCGGCCACCGTGCCGGCGGGGGCGCGGATCTCGGCGGGGAAGTCCGGCAGCGTGGCCACGTCGTTGCCCATGACCGCCGAGGTGTCGGTGAACTGGGTGCCCGCCAGCTGCATGCCGTCGCCCGAGTCGCCCGCGAAGCGGATGACGGCGTTCTTTCGCGCTTGGCGGTTCGGGCTGGCGTGCGGGGTGGCGGTGGCGGGCATGGGGTGGTCCTGGGGCGGCCGGGGGCGAATCGCCAAGGATAGCGGGGAATCCATTTCAGATTTCAGATTTGAGATTTCAGATTTGGGGCTTCAGACCGGCCACCCTCCGGCTCGCGGCTGCCGATTCCCGGTCCCCAAATATGAAATCTGAGATCAAAAATCTGAAATTCTAAAGCCGCCCCCCCGCCCACAGCCCCGCGACCATCAGCACCACGCCGACGACGACGTGGGCGGCCATGACCCCGCCGGCGTGCAGCAGGCCCTCGGCGGTGGCCATGCGGTGGGTGTCGTGGGCAAAGGTCGAGAAGGTGGTGAAGGCCCCACAGAAACCGCCCAGCAGCGCCGTGGTGACGGCCGGCGACCAGCGGCCCGACGCGGCCGCGGCGCCGGCCATCAGCCCGAACAGCAGGCAGCCCAACGCGTTGACGGCGAAGGTGCCCAGCGGCCACGCCCCGCCGTGCCAGCGCTGCACGGCGGCCGCCAGGCCCACGCGGGCCAGGGCGCCCAACGCGCCGCCGGCGGCGAGAAGCAGGATGGGGACGAGCTTGGGCACGGGGGCGAGTTTAAGGGTGAGCCGGGCTTAAAGCGCAGAGCGCAAAGTGAAAAGCGCAAATTGGCATCGCCGTACCGGCTTCCAGATTGCCCGGGGCCGGGCGCCATCGCTTGCGTCCGAATTTGCGCTTTTCACTTTGCGCTTTTCACTTTGGCGGCCCGCCCCGCCACCCACCCGACCTCTATACTCGCCCGCCCCGCGACCCCACCCAACCCCCGGCCAAACCCCGGCCGCCCCTCCCATGAGCGCGAAGTACAAACGCATCAAGCAGGCCGATCTGGCGCTGCCCGCGCCGCTGCGGTGGCTGACCCGGGCGTTCAGCTCGATCACGCTGTCGGTGGTTCTTCTGAGCTTCGTGGCGTTGTACGGGGCCCTGGGTTCGGTGCCGCTGTACTTCATGGCGATCGGGGCCGCGTGGGTGGTCATCGGTGTCGCCGCGGCGGGGCTGGTGATTCTGGCCTGCCGCCGGCTGCGAGGGGCGGTGGCCGCGGCCGCGGTGCTGGCGTCGGTGGCGGGCGCCGCGGTGCTGTGCGTGGTCGCCGCCCGGGCGATTGACGCGTTGCCGATCTTCGGCCCCGAGAACCACGCCACGGTCATTTACCGGCTGCGGGCCTTCGAGATGAACGAGCCCGAGTTTTTCGCCTGGTGGCCGCTGCGGCTGGTGCTGCTGCTGTTCGTGGCCAACATGGTGTGGGCGACGATCCGCCGCATCGAGTTCAGCGTGCCTCGTATCGGCGTGCTCATGGTGCACACCGGCATCGTGACCATGGCCCTGGGCTCGGTCTTCTACGGCATGACCAAGGTCGAGGGCGACCTGTTCATCACCCGGGCCGACCTGCCCGGGGCCGAGCCGGTCAGCGTGTTCTACGACCGCAACGACCCGGCGCTCTACGTCGGCCTGGGGGGGGGCACCGGCGAGCTTACGCCGCGCCACCAGATCTCCCTCGACGCCCTGCCGCGCTACAACGACTACGCCGACGGCGAGCTGGACCTGCGGCTGCACGAGACCCCGGGCTTCGCCGACCGCTTCGGGTCCGAGTTGCAGATCACGGTGCCGGGGTTCTTCGCCTACGCCGAGTTCAAGCGTGTCTGGCAGCCCGTCCCCGTGGACGCGACCCAGGCGTTTCGTGCCGCCGCCGGCCCGATGCTCACCCTGCAGCCCGGAGACGCAGACGGACCCGGCACGGGCGAGCCGCTGCACTTCGCCGCCGCCCGCCCCGCCGACCGCGTGAGCGAGACCCCGGGCTATGCGGTGGAATACCTGCACAACCCCACACCCAAACGCCTGGCCGACCTGCAGGTCGAAGCGCCCTTCGACCACGCGCTGGTCGTCGAGATCCCCGGCCGGGACTACCGCGAGGTCTTCGGTATCGAGGCGGGCCTGACCTTCCCGGTCGGAGACACCGGCTACACCCTGACCGTCGATGATCTCGGTGACTACGGCATCCCCTTCATCACCGAGGGTTACCGCGGCGCCCGCGACACCCAGGCCACCGTCACCATCCAGCGGCCCGCCCCGCTTAAAAGTGGCCGCCGCATCACGCTCTACCGCTACCCCGAGCGTTCGCAAGAGTTCACGGGCGACCAGCGCGGTGACCCCGCGCCCGACATCCGGCTGACCTATCTCGACAACACCAAGCCGCAGATCCGGCTGGTCACGCAGGGCGAGGTGGAGGGAGATCCCGGCAACCCCAAGCTCTCGGTGCTGCTGCGACTCCCCGGCTTCGCCCCCGCCTTCGGCCCGCTGACCGGCGGCAAGGTGCCGCTGGCGATCCGCAGCGAGACGCCCGGCGCCCCCGCGCCGTGGCTGCACGTCACCGGCTTCATGCCGCACGCCGTGCCCGCCCGCCAGCCGGTGAGTGTGCCGCGCGTGCAGCGCGACCCGAAGCTGGAGGGCACCTATCAGAAGGCTCTGCTGCCGATCCGTGTGAAATTGGGTGGCTACGAACAGACGGTGGTGCTGCGGCAGATGCCCTACCTGGAGCAACCCGGCGGCGAGATGCGACCCGAGACGCTGGCCATTCCCGGCTACGGCGAGATCGAGCTGGCCTTCAGCCGGCAGCGCTTCGGCCTGCCCTTCGCGGTGGCCATGACCGACTTCGAGATGGTGCCTTACGCCGGCTCCGACATCCCGCGCGACTTCAGTTCGGACCTGCTGGTGTACCCCGTCGACGACCGCGGCCGGCCCGACGGGTTGCCCGAGCGCGTCCGCCCGCGCCTGAACCACCCGGTGATCCAGCGCACGGCCAACGCGCCGTTCAGCCTGCGCCGCATCAAGCTCAGCCAGGCAGGCTGGGACCCCGGCGACCCGCAGACCCCGCCGGCGGTCAAGGCCGAGCGCGACGAACAAGGCCGCTTCGTCAACCAGCAGCGCTTCACCATCCTGGGCGTGGGCAACAACGTGGGCATCCGCGTGATCGCCGCGGGCGCGGTGCTGATCGCGCTGGGGATCCCGTGGGCGTTTTATCTCAAGCCCTACCTCATCCGACGCGGCGTCGCGCGGAGAAACGCACGGGCGGCGGCCGCCCGCACGTCCCCCCACTTGACGCCGCCCGCCAGCGCTGCGCTGGCGGATCGCGGGACTTCCGAACGGCACGCCGATGACCCAGCCCGAGAGCCCGCCGCGATGCAATAACCCCGAGCACACAAATGTCCAAGACCAGGTCTTGGACTGAGTGACTTGAGCGACTTCAGCGGCACGGACGTCCCGTCCGTGGTCCGGGCAAGGCCCGGAAACCCTCGACGCAAGACCAGACAACCCATCCCCCACCCCGCCATGAACCTCCCCCGCCTCCTGCTCCTTCTGGCCCTGCTGACCACCGGACTCACCACCGCCGCCCCTGCGCTCGCCCAGTACGGCGGCCCCGCCGGCAACACCCAGCCCGACGTGACCGGCGGCGCCCACGCGCCGGAGGACTTCGACCCCACCCTGCCGGGATCGGGTGTCGATGCGTACGGCCGCCCCGCCGACGACCCGCACGCCGGCCACGACCACGCACCCGACGAACCACACGCAGCCTCCGCGCCGCTCACCGACGCTCAGCACCAGGCCTTCGCCGACGCGCTGGACCTTTCGGCCTTCCGCAAGCTCTCGGTCTTCGACAACGGCCGCGTCAAGATCCTCGACACGCTGGCCCGCGAGCACCTGCGCAGCATCTACGGCAAAGAAAAGTTCCGCGACACGCGGGCCGACACCCTGGGCGCCGATCTCAAAGACCGCAAGCCCTACCGCTACGACCCGGTCTTCACCCTGCTGGACCTCGCGTTCAACGCCGCGTGGTACATCGACAAGCCGCTGCTGCACGCCGAGGTGCTGCCGCTGCGGCGCCGGCTGCTGGCCCACCTGCCGGCCGACGAGCAGGAACGCTGGCTCAAGATCGGCCGCCTCACCCCCGCCATGTTCGTCAGTGCGCCGGTGCAGGCCGTCTACCGCGGCGCCGACACCAGCCGCGAAGAGGCCCGCGGCCGCGACCAGCTCTACTACGCCTTCCAGAACTGGCAGACCACCGACGCCAGGCTGCGCCTGATGGCTCCCGTGCCCGGCGGCGACGAATGGATGCTCCCCAACGCCGTGCCCCCGGCCCAGGGCACCGGCGTGGCCAGCGTGCCCGAGCTCTGGCCCCAGCTGGCCGCCGCGTGGCGGTCCGGCGAGGCCGAGTCGGTCAACGTGCTGCTGCGTGAGCTGGCCCACCAGATCCCGCAGGTGAACGCCGGGCAGTACCCCCCGGCCTACCGCGGCACGCTCGAACGGATCTACAACCAGACCGGCAAGTTTTCCATCGGCTACGTCGCCTACGGCATCGCCACCCTGCTGCTGCTGCTGGCCATGGCCACGGGCCGCGGCGGCCTGAGGGTGCTCGGTGTCGCCGCCCTGCTGCTGGGCCTGGGCGCCCATACCGCCAGCTTCGCCATCCGCGCCGTGCTGTCGGGCCGCTGGGCCATCCACAACCAGTACGAGTCGTTTATCGCCATCTCGCTGTTCGCCGTGGTGGTGGGCGTGGTCATGCTGTTCGCCAAACGCATGCTCGTGTTCGGCGCCGCCGCCGCCGCGCTGGGGACGCTCAGCCTGCTGGTGGCCAACCTCTGGGCCATCCCCAGCCACGAGGTCGGCCAGGTCGCGGGCATCCTCGCCACCAGCCGCATTCTGTACGTGCACGTCAACATGGTGCTGGTCAGCTACAGCCTGATCGGGCTGAGCTTTTTCGTCAGTCTGGCTTATCTTTTTGCTCACTACGTGCCGGGGCGCGAGCTTGCCGCCGTCGCCACTGCCGGCATGGATGGGCCACAGCCGGCGCTCGCCGGCGGCGTCGCCCCAAACGCGGAGGGCGCCCGCCATCGCCGCCCCGCCACCGCCGGCCGCAAGCGCATGCTCGCCGACCTGGACAAGGCCCAGCTGACGCTGATGCAGCTGGCGTTCTACCTGCTGGGCGTGGGCATCCTGCTGGGCGCCTACTGGGCCGACCACGCGTGGGGCCGCTGGTGGGCGTGGGACCCGAAAGAGACCTGGGCCCTCATCACCTGGATCGTCTACCTCATCGCCATCCACGCCCGCTTCGGCGTCCGCGACCGGGGCTTGACCACCGCGTGGCTCAGTGTCATCGGGTTCGTCGTGATGCTGTGGACGTACTGGGGGGTGAACCTGTTGCTTAGTGGCTTGCACTCATATGCGTAGGCGTGGCGTGAGAGCGCTGCCGGCAAGGTGTTAGGTTTTAGGTGTTAGGTCCTAGGAAGACGCAAGCGGATCCGATCGCGTCTACGGGAGGGCGAACCTTCCGGTGAGCCGGCGTCCAATTCGACACTGGCTCACCGGAAGGTTCGCCCTCCCAAGAAGACAGGTACCCGCGTCAGCGCTCTGGCTAACACCCAGGACCTAACACCTAAAACCTCGCCCGCAGCGCTTTACAACCCGACCCCATGCCCACCGCCGCGCGCTACCCACGAGCCTTCTACCGCCGCGACCCCGTCCACGTCGCCCGCGCGCTCCTGGGCCAGCGTCTCGTCCACGTCGTCCACGGCCACCGCCGCGCCGGCCTCATCCTCGAAACCGAGGCCTACCTGGGCTACGAAGACAAGGCCGCGCACTCGTACAACTGGAAGAAGACCGAGCGTACGAAAACCATGTTCGCCGACGGCGGCACCGCCTACGTCTTCCTCAACTACGGCATCCACCACCTGTTGAACATTGTCGTCGCGCGGGTCGACCAGCCCCAGGCGGTCCTGATCCGCGCGGTCGAGCCGACCGAGGGTCTCGATGCCATGCGGGCCGACCGGCCGAAAGCAAAGACCGAACGCGACCTGTGTTCGGGGCCGGGCAAGCTGGGCGCGGCGTTCGCCATCGATCGGTCGCACGACGGCACCGACCTGACCGCCAGCCCCACGCTGTTCGTTGAGCGGGTCCGGGCCCGCTCGCTGCCCGACCGGCAGATCGTCGCCTGCCCCCGCATTGGGGTGGACTACGCCGGCGACTGGGCCGCGAAGCCCCTGCGCTTCCTGATCCGCGACCACCCGGGGGTGAGCGTGCGGGCCCGGAATCCGTGATCCGTGGTCCGTGATCCGAAAGGGGAGTTCCGATCTACGGATCACGGATCACGGATCACGTTCCCCCCCGCCTTCCGGGTAAACTCCGGGATCCCGCGGCCCGCGCCCTCCCGCCCCGGCCGCCCGTCACTCCCCCGGACCTCGTCACCCCAACGACATCTCAACGCCATGAACCACGAATCCAACCCAGCGGCCACCCCCGCCGCCCCCTCCAACCCCGTCCCCACGCCCGACGCGTCGGCAGCACCCAACCCACCGGCCAATCCGACGCCGCCCGCCCCGCTGGCCGCCGACCCCGCGGCGGTGCCCGCCCCGCCGGCTCAGGCCGCCGTTGAGCCCACCCCCACACCCGCGGCGCCCACGCCCGACGTTAGCGTGGACGACCAGGTGCAGGCCGAGCTCGACGCCGCCCTAGGCGAAGGCGGCGTCGATGCCCTGGTCGAGCAGTCGCTGGCCGAGACCGACCCCGACCCCAACGCCGAGCCCGCCGCCGCCGCCAAGCCCGGCCAGCCGGTCGCCCAGACCATCGTCCGCGGCCGCATCGCGTCCCTGCGCGGCGACGACGTCTTCGTCGACATCACCGGCGGCCTGCCGCTGAGCGCCGGCGCCAAGCTCCAGGGCATCGTCCCCGGCGTGCAGTTCGAACGCGCCCCGCGGCTGGGATCGATCATGGACTTCGTGCTCGACAAGATCGACGAGGCCAGCGGGCTGGCTTACCTCTCACGCGAGGGCGCCGTCTCACTCGCCGCCTGGGAAAACATCGTCCGCGGCAGCGTGGTCGAGGCCCGCGTGACCAAAACCAACAAGGGCGGGCTCGAACTCGAGATGCCCCACGGCGTCAACGCCTTCATGCCCGCCAGCCAGATCGACCTCTTCCACGTCGACGATCTGGAGCAGTTCGTCGGCCAGAAGCTCACCGCCAGCGTGGGCGAGGTTGACCGCCGCGGCAAGAAGGTGATGCTCAGCCGCCGCAACTACCTGGAGATCGAACGGGGCCAGAAACGCGAAAAAGTCATGGCCGAGCTGGAGGTCGGTCAGGAGCGCGACGGCATCGTCTCCAAGGTCATGGACTTCGGCGCCTTTATCGACCTGGGCGGCATCGATGGCCTGGTGCACGTGACAGACCTGGCTCACGGCCACGTCAACAAGCCCAGCGACGTGGTCAAGGCCGGCGACAAGGTCACCGTCAAGGTGCTCAAGATCGACGAGCCCAACGAGAAGTCTCGCGGCAAGCACCGCATCGCCCTGGGCATGAAGCAGATCCAGCCCGATCCCTGGGACCAGGTGCCCGGCAAGTACACCGTCGGCGAGCAGGTCACCGCCCGCGTCACCCGCACCGCCAACTTCGGCGCCTTCGTCGAGGTCGAGGCCGGCGTCGAGGGCCTCATGCCCATCAGCGAGGTCGCCTGGAAACGCATCCACCGCGTGGAAGACGTGGTCAAGCAGGGCGACGTCATCACCGTGCAGATCATCCGGCTCGAGCCCGAGAAAAACCGCATGACGCTCAGCCTCAAGCAGGCCCAGGGCGACCCGTGGGCCACCGGCGGCCAGGGCGAGCTGGCGGCCGACAGCATGGTCACCGGCAAGGTCACCAGCGTGACCGACTTCGGCGCGTTTGTGGAGCTCAGCACCGGGGTTGAGGGGCTGTGCCACATCAGCGAGCTGAGCGACCGGCGCGTCGAGAAGGTCGCCGACGTGGTGAACGTCGGCGACGAGAAGGAGTTCCGCGTCAAGAGCTACGACGCCGAGAACAAGAAGATCAGCCTGAGCCTCAAACCCGCCGGTTCCGGCGGCGGGGGCGGCGGCCGTGGCCAGGGCGGCGGCAACCGCGGCGGGGGCGGCGGCTACGGCCGCGAGCAGCCCGTGGTCAAGGGACCGGTGCGGGCCCGTCCGCCCAAGGACAGCCTCAAGTCCGGCCTCGGCGACGTGGGCGGGATGGGGCTGGGTGGGTTGAGTCTCGACGGGCTCAAGCCGTGAGTGTTGGCTACACGTGAGAGCGCTGCCGGCGAGGTGTTAGATGTTAGGTCCTGGGCCTTAGCAAGAGCGCTGCCGCGGATGGCGTTTGCTTTCGGGAGGGCGAACCTTCTGGTGAGCCGGAGTGCCATCCAACGCCGGCTCACCGGAAGGTTCGCCCTCCCGTGCGCGTCATCGCTCCGCTTGCGTCGGGCTAACACCTAAGACCTAACCCCTAGCGCCTATTCCGCCGTGCCCTCCACCGACGCCAACCCCACCCATGTCGACGTCGCCGTGATCGGCGCCGGCGCCGCCGGCCTCTTCGCGGCCATCTTCGCGGCACAGGCCGCCCCGCCCGGCGCCCGCGTCGTCGCCCTCGACGGCGCGAAAAAGCTCGGCGCCAAAATCCTCATCGCCGGCGGCGGCCGCTGCAACGTCACCCACGACGTGGTGCGGCCCGAGGACTACGCCACCGCCGGCAGCCGCAACGCGGTCAAGAAAGTCCTCAAGAGCTTCACCGTGGCCAACACCGTCGGGTGGTTCGCCGACCGCGGCGTCGAACTCAAAGTCGAAGACACCGGCAAGCTCTTCCCCACCACCGACCGCGCCCGCACCGTGCTGAACGCGCTGCTGACCGCGGCCTACGACGCCGGTGCCGAGCTGCTGACCGACCACCGGGTGGAGGAAGTACGAAGTTTGGAGTGTGAAGTTGGAAGTGTGAACTCAGAAACAGAAGTGCAGGACCCGAAACTTCATACTTCACACTTCATACTTCACACTTCAAGAGGGCGATTCACCGCCACCCGCGTCGTCCTCTCCACCGGCGGGCTTGCGTTACCCACCACCGGCAGCGACGGCTTTGGCTACGGCCTGGCACGCAACCTCGGCCACACCGTCACCGACACCTGGCCCGCGCTGGTGCCTCTGCTGCTGCCCGCGAACCACTGGCTGACCGCGCTCAAGGGCATCGCCGTCGATACCGTGCTGACGCTCGCATCGCCAAACGGAAAAGTCATCCACCGCCAGCCCGGGCCGACCCTGTTCACCCACTTCGGTATCAGCGGCCCGGCCCCCATGGACATCAGCCGCCACTTCACCGGCCACGGCGGGCCCGACGGCGACGCCGTGCTCACCGCGAACCTGAACCCCGGCCGCACCGCCGAACAGATCGACGCGACGCTGGTCGAGCAGGCCGTCACCCAGCCCCGGACCACCGTGCTGCAGGTGGCACGCCGCACCCTGCCCGATCGCTTCGCCGCCGCACTGATCGAGCGTGCGGTGGAGACCGAGCCCGACCGCCCGCTGGCCCACCTGCCGCGCGACTCCCGCCGCCGCCTGGTCACCGCCCTGACCGCCCTGCCGCTGCCGGTCACCGCCGATCGCGGCTACGCCCACGCCGAAGTCACCGCCGGCGGCGTGCCGCTGGCCGAGACCGATCTCGCCACGATGCACTCCCGCGTCTGCCCGGGCCTGCACCTGGCCGGCGAGATCCTGGACGCAGACGGCCGGATCGGCGGGTACAACTTTCAGTGGGCCTGGGCGACGGGCCGGCTCGCCGGGCTGGGGGCCGGACGGTCGCTCCTCGTGGGTTGAACGTCCGGCGGCCCGGACGCCCAACCCCGTCGTCGACGACCGGGGCCTCCGGCCCGGCGGCAACCGTGGTGGGTACACATCCAGAGATCAGACGTGCCTTTTGCAGGATGGGTCAAGGCTCGGCGGACCCACCGTTGACCAACTCGACGGGGCCGTCGGCACTTCGTCGTGAGTCACGGCGAGCCGCGGCACGGTGGGTCCGGCAGCCTTGACCCACCCTGCGAATAACGATTCGCAAAGCAACCGCGCGGGGCGCAGCCCGTCGCGGCCGAGAAAGGTCATCTCGCTCACGGCATTGCGGTAGTGAAATGGGCGCCGAGCCGTCACCCGCTACTCTTTACGACATGCAGCGCAAGAACATCCCGAACGCCCTGACCATGCTGCGCCTGGTCTTCGCTGCGGCGTTCTTTGCCGTACTGCAGAACTACCGCTACGGGCAGGACAACGCCGCCTGGGTGCTGCCGGTTGCGGCGGTTCTCTTCGTTCTGGCAGCGGTCACCGACGCGCTCGACGGCCACCTCGCCCGCAAGTGGGAAGTCGTCAGCAAGTTCGGCCGCATCATGGACCCCTTCTGCGACAAGATCCTGGTGCTGGGCGCGGTCATTTATCTGGGCAGCCCACGCTTCCTGGACCCCGGTGCGGTCGCGGACGGCAGCGTGCGGACCATGATTTCGGGCGTCTACCCCTGGATGGTCGTGCTGGTGCTCGCCCGCGAGCTGCTGGTCACCGGCATCCGCGGCGAGGTCGAAAAAGCCGGCATCTCCTTTGGCGCCAACTGGTACGGCAAGCTCAAGATGATCCTGCAGTCGGTCGTGGTCCCCGTCGTGCTGGTTATCGTCATGATCGACCCCAACCGCGACGGCTACGCCTGGCTCGGCTGGACGCGTGACGCCCTGGTCTACCTGACGGTCGTGGTCACGGTGCTGTCGGGGCTGCCGTACGCAACCGCCGGCGCCAAGGCGCTCCGCTGAGACAGGCTCGACCGGATTCCCCGGGGTTTTGTACGCCTGCGACCAGCGTGCCACGAACGGCTTGCACGCCACCGGGGGCGTGCGGCTGGATCTGACTCAGAAATCAACGGGATCCGTCTCGCGGCTTGCGGTCTGTCCGAAAATACCCACCGCCCCCTTTTCAGACTTGCGTGGTGACGATTTTTCGGTCGTGGCTTGGGGTAAACACTCAATTCGAGGGCACGGCCAGTCGATGCCACTCCTCTCCGTTCCGGGGAAGTGAGATCTGCCGCCATGCGCCGCGAAGCTCTGTGTTCCATTTTGGGCGAAGCCGGTCTCGCCGACGACGCGGAACGCGAGGCCATCCGCGTCGGCCTCGACCCCGCCGGCCCCACCCTGCTGCAGCTTGCTGAACTGCTGCGTCGCGACCACGAGGAAATCCTCGCGGCGCTCGAAGCGGCCGTCGCCCCGACCCTCGCCGCCGCCACGCTCACCACGCTGCCGCATACCCCCGCCGCCCTGAACCGGATCGCGCCCCACGACGCCTGGGACTACCTTGTTCTGCCGGCCTCCATCGACACCGACGGCACGCTGCTGTGTGTGGTCTGCCGCGACAACCTCGCCCTGGCCCTTGGCTTCCTGCTCGACCACACCGGCCAACCCTTCCGGCTTCAGTCCGCCGAGGCCAGCCCGTTGGAGCAGTACATCGCCGAACGCTACGCCTACGAGGGCGTGAACGACGCCGCGTAGCGGCGGGTGGCGGCTCGGCGCCAGGTGCGGTCCCGCAAAGCCGGGAACGCGCCCGCCTTCTCGTCCGCCGCCGCCCTGCGGGCGGCACTCACGCTTACCCCCAACGTGACGCCCCCCCCCCGACCCCAGTGGCACGGACGTCCCGTCCGTGGTCGGGACCGCGGCCCGAATCTATTGCCAAGCCGCCCGATCATGCGGCCGCGACTACGCCAGTCTTTTGGTCGCGACCGTTCCTTTCGGCGTGTTGTTCACCTCGTAGCCGGAGGCCTCCAGCCCGTTGCGAATCCGATCGCTCTCGGCCCAGTCTTTCCGCGCGCGGGCGTCGTCCAACGCTCGGCACGCTTCATCCACCCCGACTTCTTCCGGATCAACATCGGGCGCCGAATCCGGGTTGATGCCCATCACACCAAGGACCGAGTCGATCTTCATCAGAACCCCTAGCGTCTCAGCGGGAGTGTTGGATCCGCCGTCACGTACAAACTTGAACAAAACCGCCAAAGCACCTGCCATATTCAAGTCGTCACTCAGCTGGGCGAGAAAAGCCTGAATGACGTGGTGATCGTTGTCGATGAAGGCGAACTCGGCCCCCTGCGTTCGAACAAAATCGCGCAGCCGCCGCACGTTCGCCGCCGAGTCCTCCAACCCGCGGGCGCTGAAGTTCATCTGCCCGCGGTAGCTGGCCTTGATCATCTCGTAGCGCAGCACGGCCGGGTCGACTTGGTTGGGGGTCAGCGCCCCGCCCAGCACCTGACGCACGGTGTGAAAGTTCCCCCTGGACTTGCTCATCTTCTGCCCCTCCACCATCAGGTGGCGGCTGTGCATCCAGAACCGGGCAAAGTGGTCTTCGCCGCTGGCCCCGCAGCTCTGGGCGATCTCACACTCGTGGTGCGGGAAGATGTTGTCCTCGCCGCCTGTGTGGATGTCGATCACGTCGCACCCCAGCACCGCCTTCGCCATTGCGCTGCACTCGATGTGCCAGCCCGGGTAGCCCGGTCCCCAGGGGCTGTCCCACTTCATCAGGTGCGTCGCGTCGGGCTTCCACAGCAGGAAGTCCGCGGGGTGCTTCTTGTTCGCGGTATTGGTTTTGACCACCCGACCGCCCGCCCCGCCCTTGAGCTGATCCAGCCGGTTGCCGCTCAGCCGGCCGTAGTCTTCGAACGATTCCACGGCGTAGTACACCGCCCCGTCCGCGCCGACGTAGGCGTGTCCTTTGGCCACCAGCGTCTCGATCATCGCGACCATGTGCGGCACGTGGGCCGTCGCCCGCGGCATGTTCGTGGCCGCCTCGTCGGCCACCTTCAGACCCAGTTGCCTGCCGTCATCCAGAAACGCGTCGATGTAGAACTGCGCCACCTGGTAGGGGTCGTTCGGGTCTTCGATCGCCGACGCGTGCGCCCGGCCGGCCTTTTTTGCCTCGGCCAGCCGCTGCCCCGCCACCGCCATCTTGTCTTCGCCCCCGCCGTCGGCCAGCTGGTCGTCGGTCATGTGCCCCACGTCGGTCAGGTTCATCACCTGATGTACGTCGAAGCCGGCGAGTTCCAGAAACCGTCGCAGCACGTCGGCAAAGAGGAAGGTCTTGAAGTTGCCGATGTGCGCAAAGTCGTACACCGTCGGCCCGCAGTTGTACATCGTCACCCGCCCCGCTTCGAGGGGTTCGAACGGCTCGATCTGGTGCGTCAGGGCGTTGTAAAACTGGATCTGCATCGCCGCAGTTTACGGCGGGGGGATGATTCGGCGCCTGAAGTTGTCGCGACGAAAGAACAAGCCCATGCCACGATCTTACGCTGCCGACCACGACGGCCCGGCGATGGGCCACGCGAGTATTGCCGTTCGAGTCAGTACACCCCTCTGGCAGCCTCCCCCGGCGATGATGCGCCGCTGAGACGCGTCGGGGGCGGTGTGGGATCCGGCCCGGCGGATCCGGCACCGCCCCGACGCGTTTCCGCCGAATCACTCGCCCAGCGCCGACAACCCTTCGAGAATCTCCCCGACCACGCGCTCGCGTTCCGCCGAGCCGCCGGCACGCATCGACGCCACAAACCCCGCGATCTGTTCATCGTTACCCAGGGCCACCAGGGCGTCCAACGCGGTGGTGGCGCCGGCCGGCGCCGTGGTCAACCGCACGATCGCCGGCACCCGGCCTTCGTCTCGCGACAGACGCTGACCAAACAGGTTGTACTGGCGGTGCGAGACGGTCACCCAGTCCGGGGCGTACTGCGGGTTGCGCCGCTGCACCCAGGTCAGCAACAGCGTGGCCCGCACCTCACCCGTGGTTTCCCGCTCGGCCCCGGTCACCGGGTCCACCTGCTCCTCCACGGTCCGCACCGGCACCACCATCGCCGCCGACAGCAGCACCAGCACGGCGATGGTCCCGAATGCCGCGGCCCACCACCACCAGACGTGCGACCCGCCCGCTGCGTCGGCCCGCATCCGGCCGCCCCCTCTGGCCTCCCGCCTGCCGTTCTGGAGGACCGTGCGCTTCAAACCCCCGCCTCGGATGAAATCCGCTCCACCACCACCGCCACCACGTGGGTCTTCTCCGCCTGCTCGACGGTCACCCTCACCCCGTGAGACTCGAACGACTCGCCGACGTCGGGGATGTGGCCCAGGGTCTCCAGCACGTAGCCGCCGACCGTGTCGTACTCTTGGTCCTCGGGCACGTCCAGCTCCAGCCGGTCGTTCAGGTCATCGATGGGCAGCCGGGCGTCCACCCGGGCGCGGCCGTCGCCGAGTGCTTCAACGCCCGGGGCCTCGGCCTCGGCCTCGTACTCGTCGTGGATCTCGCCGACAATCTCTTCCAGGATGTCCTCGATGGTGACCAGCCCCGCGGTGCCGCCGTACTCGTCCACCACGATGGCCAGGTGCACCTGCGTGGCGCGGAACTCGCGCAGCAGCTCCAGCACGTTCTTGCTCTCGGGAATGAGCATCGGCTCGCGCAGCAGCGGCTGCAGGTCGAACGATCCGTTGACCCGCCGCGAGCCGCCTTCTTCCAGCAGCGGCAGCAGGTCTTTGGCGTATAGAATCCCCGCGATGTCGTCGAGGTTCTCGCGGTAGACCGGCACGCGGCTGTGGCCCTCCTCGATCAGCGTGACCCGCACCTCGTCCAGGCTCGCGGTCAGCTCCACGCCCTGCACGTCGGTGCGCGGCGTCATGACGGCGCCCGCGTCGGTCTCGCGCAGGTCAAAGATCGCCTCGATCATCTGCTTCTGATCGTCGGCCACTTCGGCGCCCGACTCGTGGTCCTCGACCGCAGCGATGATCTGGTCGCTGAGATCCTCGTCGTCGTCGCGCAGGTCCACGCCCGACAGGCGACGCACCAGCGGGTCCAGCACGTGCAGCGGGCGGGTGAGCGGCAGCAACGCGATACGCATGGCGTGCAGCAGCGGCATCGAGCCCAGGAGCAGGCGCTCGCCGTGGTAACGTGCCCAGCTCACGGGAATGGCCACGCTGAACACCCCCTGAACCCCGAGCGACACGGCGAAGACGGCGACCCACTGCGGCCATCCCCTGTCCACGCCCCAGGCCTGGGCGGCCCGGAACACGGCGAGCACCAGGGTCACGTTCAGCGCCGCGCGGACCACGCCGGTCATCAGGATCAGCCCCGGCAGGTGGTTGACCACACGGGGCAGCTCGTCAGCCCGGCCCAGCTCCGAAAGCAGGTCACTCAGCCGCTTGCGCGAGAACGTTTTGAGCACCGCGTGCGCGGCGGAGAAGTAGCAGGCGGTCAGCGCGGCGGCGGCGGCGACCAGCAGGGCGGCGGTCATGCGTCACCCCCGGGGGTGCCAGCGCCGGGCGTGGGGTGGAGCGGCGCCGCCGCAAACCGCGGCCCCACGCCGATCGCGGTCAGCAGGTCGTCCTCGCGGGCGTGCATGCGGGCGTAGTCCGCCGGTGTGCGGTCGTCTTCGCCCAGCAGATGCAACAGGCCGTGCACGGCGTAGAGCAGGATCTCGTCGCGTACCGGGTGCCCGCGTTCCGCCGCCCGCCGCGCGGCCTCGTCCACGCACAGGGCCACGTCGCCCTCCAGCTCGGCGTCGGCCGCGTCACGCAGGTCAAACGTCAGCACGTCGGTGGGGGTCGGGTCGCCCTGAAACGCCCGGTGCATCGCGCCCATCGCCGCGTCGTCCAGCACCCGCAGGTCCAGCGTCCCCCGCGTGACCCCCGCCGCGGCCATCGCCTCCACCACCCGGGCGGGCAGCCAGCCCGCGAGCGGCGGTCGGGTGTCGGGGGCATCGAGGATCAGCCGGACGGTCAGGCCACCCCGTGTGCAATCGCGGCCGCGATCGGGGTTGCAAGCGGGGTCGCAAGCGGGGTCGCAAGCGGGGTCGCAAGAGAGCGGGTCGTCGTCGCCGGCGCCGCCGCCGTCGGCTGCGGACAGATCCGGTTGGGGGGCGGGCTGCGGGGTGAGTTCGGGAGCCAAGGCGGTCTCTTCACGGCGGCGTTTCGGGTCCGCCGCATTCTAGCGGCGTTCACGCGGCCCGCGGCATTTCGCCACCGCTTCAGGCTCGGGTCGGGTCATCGTCGATCACCGGCTTTTCGCAGTCCCGCCGCTTGACCAGCGTCACCCGGTTGCCGCGGCTGTTGTACCGCACCTCGGTCATGTAGGCGTTGATGAGCATCACCCCGCGGCCGTGCGGCCGCAGCAGGTTCTCCCCGGCGGTGCAGTCGGGCAGCTCATCGGGCACGAAGCCCGCACCCTCGTCCTCGATGGCGATCACCGCGACCGCGTCGTCGATCCGGGCTTCGACCGTCACCTGCTTCTCGGGATTTTTCTGATTGCCGTGACGCACCGCGTTGGTCAGCACCTCTTCGAGCGACAGCGTCAGCCCGAACACCGCGCGGCCGTCGAAGCCCTGCGCTTTGCAGGCGTCGACCAGCTGATTCATCACGCCGGGCACCTCACGCAGAGCGCGGAAGGTCAGGCGGTGGGTCGGGGGCTTGCCCGATGCGGCGGGGTCATCCATCGGCAATGCTCGTCACCCGCCGGGGGGGGCGGGTTGGGCGGTGGGTTGGCGGCCTCACGCCACCGGGCGGCGACGACCGCCGCCGTGAAGGGGAACTCTTACTTTTTGAAACTCTTTTCCGCGGCCGCGGCGGTGTCGTGGATCTGAAACAGCTTGTTGAGCTTGGTAATGACGAACACTTCGTAGATCTGCTTGTCGATGTTGGCCAGCCGCAGTTGCCCGCCCTTCTGCTTCACCTTCGTGTTGACGGTAATCAGTGTTCCCAGTGCCGCCGACGAAAGGTGCTCGACATTCTGAAAGTCAAGCAGGATTTTCGGCTGGTCGGCCGCGTCGATCACGCTGGCGATCTCCTCGCCGATCTGCTGGATCACCGACTCTTCCAGGATATTGCGGTCCACGAAGTTGATCTTGGTGGCTTTCTCGAGCCGGGTCACGACCACGCGGGAGTAGTTTTCAGACATCGGAGGGGATCCGGAGAGGGTGGAACGGCGGGGAGAAGTCAGACGGCGGGCAGTGGGCGGTGGCGGTCGGGGCGCGGTCAGGAAACAGTGCCGGTCCCGCGGGGCACCACCACGCGTCCGAGAGGCGAACGGTACCGCCGGCTCGGCGCAGGTGTCAAGCCCCCGGGGCCGAATGGAGACTGAATAAGGTCACCCGCCGGGCCGCCGGACCCGCCGCTCGCGTTGAACCGCCCACAGGGCCGCATACTTAAGCTGGGTGCTCACCCACGCCTTCTGCGCCACCAGCAGCCCGAACGATCCGTCCAGACAACCACGCTTCAGCAGGTAGACCTTCCAGAACGCGAACCACGGCCGCAGCCACAGCCCGGCAAACGACACCCGCCGCCCGCGGTCGTGCATCTGCCGGGCGGTGTCGAGCAGGCGGGCGTCCAGCCTCGCCCCGCTGAAATAGTCTGCCCAGCCGACCGGATCGTCTCCGCCCTTCAGGCCCGCGGGCATCGCCCCGACACGCTTGTGTTCCAGATGCCCCTTCAGCGCCCGCATCCGCCCGGGCGCCGACGGCCGCCGCGCGTCGTGCAGCACGTCATTCGACCATCGGGCCCGCCCGCGGTGGATCAGCCGCGACTGGGTGTCGGGCCACCACGCCCGCACCGGCCGGCCCAACACGTGGTTGCGTCGCGGCATCGTCAACAGGTCCAGGCCGTCCACCGCCGCGCTGTGAAGGGCCCGCAACTCCGCCGCCAGTTGCGGCGACACCTCCTCGTCCCCGTCCAGCACCAGCACCCAGTCGTTCCGCGCCAGCGACGCGGCGTATTTTTTCTGCGCGCTGTAGCCGCGCCACGGCTCCACCACGTACCGATCCGCCGCGGCACGCGCGATGTCCGGGGTCGCGTCGACCGAGCCCGAGTCGACCACCACCACCTCGTCCGCCCACGCCACCGACGCCAGCGCCGCGGGAAGCGTCGCCTGGGCGTCGGCGCAGCAGATCACCACAGAGAGGGGCAGGGGGCCGGGCGTTTTCAGATTATCGGTTTCAGATTTCAGATTGGGGTTTCAGGCTCTGGGGTTCGGGTCCCGCGTCCGGGGTCACTCAGTCTATTTTCTGAACCCGCCGCGTGAGCCCCCGGGACTCCGGGCGTCGTCCGGCACCAGCGTCCGCCCCCCCCTCCGCTACACTGAACCCCCGTCAGCCCCCCGCCGAGCCGATCATGACCGCCCCTTACAAGATCGCCGCCGCCGCCGCCGCCACGCTGCTGCTCGTCGTCATCGCGTCGCTGCTGCTGCAGACTCCCCCCGAGTCCACCGGCATCGACGCCCCCCCCTCCGGACACGCCGTGGCGATCGTCGACGGACGCCCCGCACCCGATCCCCCCCCGGACGCGATTGACCCCTACGGCCTCACCCCGACGCCCGACCCGTTTGACCCTGATCACGCCGCGCCGCCCGAGGTCTCCACGCCGCCGCCCGGACCCGCCCTGCCTTTCGGTGACCCGACCCGCCCCGGCGTGACCCAGGGCGCCGACCCGGCCCGGTTGCAATACACCGACACGCCCCCCGCCGAAACCTTTGAGGTCGGACGCACCGCCTTCGACGCCGACGGCAACCCGCGCCCCAGCCTGTTCGACCCGAAGCCCGACTCCGCGCCCGAAACCGCCGACGCGCCCGCCGACGCGGCGGGCATCGCCCTGGCCCCCGGCGACCTGGTCCCGCGCCCCGCCGCCCCCACGCCCGCCGGCGACGCCACCGCGCCCCCGCCCACGCCCGCCGGCATTCCCGCCGCCGCACCGCTTCCCACCTACACCATCAAGAGCGGCGACAACCTCACCTCCGTCGCCCTCGAGCTCTACGGCAGCGGCAACCACTGGGTGCAGATCGCCCAGGCCAACCCCCTGGTCGATCCCGACCGCCTGAAAGTCGGCCAGGTCATCAAGCTTCCCGGTGCACCGGGCACCACACCCACCATCCCCCCCGCGGCCACGCCCGACCGCGCGCCCCCCCCGGACCTTGGCGCCGGCACGCAGTACACCGTCAAAGAGAACGACACCCTCAGCGGCATCGCCAAGCAGTTCTACAACGCCGCCAGCAAGTGGCAACTCATCTACGAGGCCAACCGCCAGGCCATCGGCAGCGACCCGGGACGCATGAAGCCCGGCACGGTGCTGCGGATCCCGCCGCCGGATTCAGGGGCGCGGTAGGGCGCGCGGGGCGTGAGCCGTGGGGCGAGCCGTGTGATCCGTGGTGCGTGATCCGTGATCCGTGATCCGATTAGACCCAGACGTTTATTCTCATGCGCATCCTCATCACCGGCGGCGCCGGCTTCATCGGCAGCAACCTCGTCCGCGCCCTCCAGCGTGACCAGCCCGACGCGCAGCTGCTCGTCGTCGACGACTTCCGCAGCGGCAGCTTCGCCAACCTCAGCGCCGAAGCCCGCGGCGACGACCCGGGTTTTTGCTACCGCGGCGACGTGATCGCCGGCGCCCTGCACACGCTCGACCTGCCCGCCCTGCTGAAGCGCTTCGATCCCGACGTCGTCTACCACCTGGCCAGCATCACCGACACCACCGTCACCGACCAGGCCGCGATGCTGCGTGACAACGTGAACCCCTTCCGCGACCTGCTGGACTGGGCCGCCTTCCGCCCCGCCGACCGCGACACCCCGCGCCGCCTGGTCTGGGCCAGCAGCGCCGCAACCTATGGCACCAACGCCAACGGCGCCACCCCTGACCAGCGCCCCTTCACGCTCGGCGACGCCGGCGCCCCCGCCAACGTCTACGGCTTCAGCAAGTGGGTGATGGAAAACCTGCACCGCGACGCCCTGGCCGCAAACCCCGAAGCTCATCTCGTGGGACTGCGCTACTTCAACGTCTTCGGCCCCGGCGAGGCCCACAAGGGCCGCATGGCCAGCATGATCTTCCAGCTGGCGCAGCAGATGCTGGCCGGCGACGCCCCGCGTCTGTTTGCCCCCGGCGACCAGGCCCGCGACCACGTGCACGTCGACGACGTGGTCGCCTGCACGCGCGCCGCCGCGCAGCCCACCGCGACCGCAGGCGTCTACAACGTCGGCACCGGGACCGCCACCACCTTCAACGCCATCGTCGACGCGCTGCGCAGCGCGATCGAATGCCCACACGACACGCGCTACATCCCCAACCCCCACGCTTTCTATCAGGACTACACCTGCGCCGAACTCAGCGCCACCGCCGCCGGACTCGGCTGGATGCCGCAGCGCGAAATCGCCGGCGCCATCGCCGCCTACGCCGCGCAGTTGCGCGACAAAGCCGCCCGCGTCAAGTGAATCTTCGTTCATTCCCGGCGCGGAAAAAACACGTTGGGCACTGCCCCAACCGGGGCTATACTCGGTTCGGCAACGCGGACGGACCGCGGTGCGAGGTCGAACATTCAGGCACACATGCGCCCGGGCCTTATGAACCTCAAGGGAGCAGGTCGGGACACGACAGCCAGGCCGTCCACGAGCGGAAGGTTCGGATGATCCCGCGACGCGCCCACTTCAAATTGAGGTTCGGAGCTCATCCGCCTGCGACCCCGCACCGCGTCCCCTCCGCGGCTTCTCCCCGGATACGACTTGAGCCCCCGGCGGCGGACGCGAAGCGCGTTCGCCGCCGGGGGCTCAAGTCGTCACAGCGTCCGCGCCGCGCCCGCCCGACGGCGGGGTGCGAACATCTCGGTAGGGCGAACCTCCGGTGAGCCGCGCGTCGCCCCGAACGCATCCCCAAGCAAACCACTCGCTCCACCCTTCAACCCCAGTGGCACGGACCTCCCGTCCGTGGTTCGGGCAACGCCCGAAAAGCGGCCGCAGGCCGCCGCGGACGAGAAGGCACCCGTGCGTCCGGCTCTGCGGACGCGCGGGTGGCGCCGAGCCGCGCTCGGCCGCAGGCCGCCGCGGACGAGAAGGCACCCGTGCGTCCGGCTCTGCGGACACGCGGGTGGCGCCGAGCCGCGCTCGGCCGCAGGCCGCCGCGGACGAGAAGGCAACCGTGCGTCCGGCTCTGCGGACGCGCGGGTGGCGCCGAGCCGCGTCGCTAAACTGGACCCATGCTCCCGGCCGACCTCACCCCCAATCTCAACCCGAGCCTCGCCCAGAGTCTGCTCGCCTCTTACGCCGAGGACGACCGCACCACCCACATCGACGGCATCTTCCTGCCCAGCCGCGACCGGTGCATCCAGCTCGTCGAGCTGCTGCGCAAGGCCACCTTTCCCGGCTTCTTCGAGGAAGTCCGCCTCATGCAGGAGAACATCGCCCAGCGCACCGCCGACCTCGTCGCCGAGATCGACGCCGTCACCTACGAGCAGATCCGCCAGACCGAGCGCTACCTGCTTAACCAGAAGGGCGAGGCTCACGCCGGCGACGACTGCCCCGAGTGCGACGTCACCGCCCGCGAGAAAACCGACCAGTTCCTCGCCGCCATCCCCGACGTCCGCCGCGTGCTCGCCACCGACGTGCAGGCCGCGTTCGACGGTGACCCCGCCGCCACGCACCCCGACGAAGCCATCTTCTGCTACCCCGGCGTCGACGCCATCTTCATTCACCGCTACGCGCACCAGCTCTACAGGCTCGGCCTGCCGCTGCTCGCCCGCATCTTCAGCGAGTACGCCCACAACGAGACCGGCATCGACATCCACCCCGGGGCCGAGATCGCCGAGAGCTTCTTCATCGACCACGGCACCGGCATCGTCATCGGCGAGACCGTCAACATCGGCGCCCGCTGCAAGATCTACCAGGGCGTCACGCTCGGCGCCGTCAGCACCCGCGGCGGCCAGGACTGGCGAGGCATGAAGCGTCACCCCACCTTGGAAGACGACGTCACCATCTACGGCAACGCCATCATCCTCGGCGGCACCACCCGCATCGGCGCAGGAGCCACCGTCAACGGCAGCGCCTTCGTCACCACCAGCGTGCCGGCGGGACATACGGTCAGCGTTGAGCAGCCCGAGCTGAAGCTGAAACCGCCTCGGCGACGCAAAGCGAAAGACGTTGGCGACGCGTGAGAGCGCTCCCGGCGAGGTGTCAGGTGTTAGGTCCTGGGTGTTAGCCGGAGCGCTAACGCGGGTACCGTCCTAATGCGGGAGGGCGAACCTTCTGGTGAGCCGGCGTTCCATGCAACGCCGGCTCACCAGAAGGTTCGCCCTCCCAGAACCCCCACCCCCTCCGCTTGCGTCTTCCTAAGACCTAGGACCTAACACCTAACACCTAACACCTTGCCAGCACTATCTAACGCTCGCCAACCCCAACCACGCCCGAGCCACCAGAAAAGATAATGCAAACCGAGCGCGTCACCGTCAACTTCAACCGGCCGATCCCGGTCTTCCCCCTGCCCGCCTGTGTGCTGCTGCCGCACGCCGCCGTGCCGCTGCATATTTTCGAAGACCGCTACCGCGCCATGGTCCACGGCGCACTCGACGGCCCGGGCCTCATCGCCATGGCCGTCTACGACCAGGATTCGCGCGACGGCCACAGCCTGCGCCCCGTCGTCTGCGTCGGCTACCTCGTGCAGCACGAGCGCCTCGACGACGGCCGGTACCACATCCTTTTGCATGGCGTCTGCCGCGCCCGCATCGTCGAGGAACACGCCGCCCACGAAGACGGCTACCGCCTCGCCACGCTCAGCCCCTTTGGCCTCGACCAGACCGCCACCGCCGACGAGCCCGAGGCGCTCACCGAGGTCCGCGAGCGCATCCGCACGCTGCTGAAGGACCCCCACCTCCGCAAGCTCGGCCCCGTCACCCAGGTCGACGGCTGGCTCGAACCCAATCTGCCCACCAGCGCCCTGATTGATCTCGTCACCCTCGCGGTCAGCCCCGACCCCGAGTCGCGCTACGCCTGCCTGGCGGAAGAAGAACCGCGGCGGCGGGGGGAAGCGCTCACGGGCATCTTGCTCGGCAAGAAGATCAAGTAGGAGAGCGGGGCTCGGAGGGCGTTAGGCGCCAGGTCTCAGGCGTGAGCCAGACGCAAGCGATCGCCCGCGCCCTTTGGGAGGGCGAGGCTCCCGCCGAGCCGCGCGTCACACGGCACCCCGGCTCGGTCGAAGCCTCGCCCTCCCAAAGCACCCCCCCACCCGCGTCAGCGCTCCGGCTAACGCCTGAGACCTGACGCCTAACACCTACTCAACCACCTCTTAAACTGGGCCCATGCCCACCCCCTCCGACAACCAGCAGACCCAAGACCTCCTCGAAGGCCTCACCGACCCCCAGCGCGACGCCGCCTCCCACGTCGACGGCCCTCTGCTCGTGCTTGCCGGCCCCGGCTCTGGCAAGACCCGCGTCGTCACCCACCGCATCGCGCACCTGGTCCGCGAAGTGGGCATCGCCCCGTGGAACGTGCTCGCCATCACCTTCACCAACAAGGCCGCCGGCGAGATGCGCGAACGCGTCGCCGGGTTGGTCAGCGAACGCCAGGCCCGGGCCCTCACCGTCGCCACCTTCCACAGCCTCTGCGCCCGGCTGCTGCGTCAGTACGGCGACCGGCTCGGACTCAAGCCCGGCTACAGCATCTACGACACCAGCGACCAAAAACGCGCCATGAAGCAGGTGCTCGACGACCTGGAGATCAACAGCAAGAACTTCCCCCCGCCCGCCATGCTCGCGGCCATCAGCAACGCCAAGAACGACCTGCTCGACGCCAAAGACTTCGCCGCCAAAGCCAGCAACTTCTACGACCGCACCGTCGCCAAGGTCTACACCGCCTACGAGAAAACCCTCACCCGCAACGACGCGCTCGACTTCGACGACTTGTTGCTCAAAACCGTCCGCCTCATGCAGCGCCATCCCGACGCCCTCGAAGAGCTCCGCGAGCGATTCCAGTACGTCATGATCGACGAGTATCAGGACACCAACCACGCCCAGTTCATGATCGCGCACGCGCTCGCCAGCGGCCATCAGAACCTCATGGTCACCGGCGACCCCGACCAGAGCATCTACGGCTGGCGCGGGGCCGACATCACCAACATCCTTGACTTCGAGAGCCACTTCGGCAGCGCGAAAGTGGTCCGGCTCGAACAGAACTACCGCAGCACCCCCGGGATTCTGGCCGCCGCCGACGCGCTGATCCAGAACAACAAGGGCCGCCGCCACAAACGCCTCTGGACCGAGAACGACGCCGGCGACCCGGTGCGTGTCGTCACCTGCGGCGACGGCGGCAGCGAGGCCGGCTGGGTCGTCGACACCTTCCGCGAACTCAACGCCGGAACCGACGGGAAGCCCGGCATCCCCTGGGGCCAGATGGCCGTCTTCTACCGCATGAACTCGCTCTCCCGCGTCATGGAAGACGCGCTGCGCGACGCTGGCATCCCGTACCAGATCGCCCGCGGCACCGCCTTCTACGACCGCAAGGAGATCAAAGACGCCGTCGCCTTCCTCCGCACCGTCGCCAACCCCGCCGACGAGGTCAACCTCCTGCGGATCATCAACGTCCCCGCCCGCGGCATCAGCGTGCCCAGCACCAAGCACCTCCGGGCCCACGCGATAGAAAACAACCTGCCCATTGACCATGTCCTCGAAGACCCCACCAACGTCACCGGCCTCAACACCCGCGCCCAGAACAGCGTCGCCAAGTTCGCCGTGCTGCTGCAGAACTGGCGGGCCCGCGTCGCCGGCGACACCGCGCTGCTGGCCGATCCCACCCTCCGCGGCTTCGTCGAAGACGTCATCGCCGAAAGCGGCCTCGAAGCCTACTACCGCAACGACACCAGCGACCCCGACCGCGAGCGCCTCGCCAACCTTGGCGAACTCGTCACCAGCGCGCAACAGTTCGAAGAAGAATTGCTCCTGGAAGCCGAGCAAGAACAGGACGGCGCCAGCCAGACCCTCAGCCTCTCCGACAAGCTCCTCGGCTTCCTCGAACGCATCGCCCTCGTCGCCGACGCCGACACCGTGCAGAGCGACCAAGGCCTCGTCACTCTTATGACACTACATGCAGCGAAAGGTCTGGAGTTTCCTGCGGTGGCCGTCATCGGCGTCGAAGACGGCCTGCTCCCCCACAGCCGCAGCAGCGAGACCGCCGAAGACCTGGAAGAGGAACGCCGCCTGCTCTTCGTCGGTATCACCCGGGCCGAGAAGCACCTCTACCTCTGCCACGCCAAGTACCGCACCGTCTTCGGCCAGAGCGGCCCCACCGTCAAAAGCCGTTTCTTCAACGAGCTCCCCGCCGACGTCATCGAGCCCGTCGATGCCAGCGACGACGGCACCTACTTCGACCCCGACCCCTGGGGCGACACGCCGACCGGCAGCACCCGCCGCCCCGACGGCAGCCTCAAGCGCAAACGCAGCCTCGGCCAGGCCCAACGCGGCGTCGCCACCGGCCTCGCCGCCGAGTACCCCCCCGGTACCATCGTCCGCCACAAAACGTTCGGTTTAGGCCGCGTCGTCACCGTCGCCACCACCGGCGCCTCCACGCGGGCCAAGATCTGCTTCAACACCGCGGGCAACAAAACGCTCGTGTTGCAATACGCCCGCCTGGAACGCGTCGATGGCTCGGGGTCCGGTGCGGGAAGTAGCGAGGGACCCACCGAGCTAACGTACGAACCCGACGACACCGGTGACGACGTGCCGTTTTGATCGGTGCTGATTCGGTCAACGCCAAGACACCGCTCTCGCGGACCGCTGAGTAGCGCAGAGATCGCAGAGGGCGCGGAGGAAGGCACGCAAAGCGGTGGAGAGAGACCACGATGGGCCGTAGGACCTTCCTTTCCTCGGAAATAATTTGATGAAACATCTTAATGACGCGCTCACTGATGGCGTACTCGGCGCCGCGATCGAAGTACACCGCATTCTGGGAGCCGGACTTTCCGAAGTCCACTACAAGCGCGCGATGTCGATCGAGCTCCGGATCCGTGGGATCAATCACGAGCTCGAAGTGCTGGTTGATCTTGAGTACAAAGGCGAATCAATCGGCAAAGGCAAAGTCGATATCTTTGTCGAACGCAAGCTGATCGTCGAACTCAAGACCGTCGAATCCCTCCACACCGGCCACACCCGCCAGGTGCTCGCCTACCTCAAAGCCGACCCCAATGCCGACACCGCCCTGCTTATCAACTTTAGCCACCCCACCCTGAAAGAGGGCATCAAAAGAGTCAAGCTCAGCACCTGACCGAGCCCCAACCCACAAGCACCTCTCCCAACCGCTTGCGTGCCTTCCTCAGCGCCCTCTGCGGCCTCTGCGCTTCTCAGCGGTTTCGCGAGAGCGATTCGTTGTCAGACCGTCCCTGCCCCCACCATGCCCATTCCCCTCATCAAAATCTGCGGCCTCAAAGACCCCACCCACTTCAACCTCCTCGGCGACCTCCACGTCGATTACGCCGGCCTCGTCTTCGTCCACCAGTCCCCCCGCCACGTCACCTTCGCCCAGGCCCACGCCCTCACCCAGGCCGCCCGCAAGGCCAACGTCAAAACCGTCGGCCTCTTCTGCAACGCCCCCCGTCCCGCCGTCGCCCTCGCCGCCGAGGCGCTGCAGCTCGACGCCGTCCAGCTGCACGGCCAGGAAGACGCCGACTACCTCCACACCCTCACCGTCCCCAAGACCACCCGGGTCTGGAAAGCCATCCCCTTCACCCCCGAAGCCGCCGAGCCCTACCGAAACTCCAAGCTCGACGCGCTGCTTCTGGATGCCCCCCCCACCGACGGCCTCACCGGCGGCACCGGCCACGCCTTCGACTGGACCGCCCTCAAAGACCTCGACTGCAACAACCTCCCCCCCCTCATCCTCGCCGGCGGCCTCACCCCCACCAATGTCGCCACCGCCATCAAGCAAACCAACCCCCACGCCGTCGATGTCTCCAGCGGCGTCGAATCCACCCGCGGCGTCAAAGACCCGGACAAGATCCGCGCCTTTGTCGAAGCGGTTCACGGCACTTGACCACCGAATCTCAAAAATAGCGGCAAGCCTACTCTTCCAAGGCAGGAATCGCGAAGATAGCGAAGAGCGCGAAGAACGCAAAGAAAGGCACTTGAAAACCGGCATCCCCTTTGGCGGTTTTCCTTCGCGGCCTTCGCGCTCTTCGCGTCCTTCGCGACACCTGCCTTTCACCATCCCCAGTAAACTCGCCCCACCATGCCAAGACTCCTTTCCGGCCTCCAGCCCTCCGGCCAGCTGCACCTGGGCAACTACGCCGGCGCCATCAAGCAGTTCCTCGACCTGCAAGACCGGGGCTACGAGTCCTACGTCTTCGTCGCCAGCTACCACGCCCTCACCACCGTCCGCGACCCCGAGGTCCTGCGCACCAACATCCGGCAGGTCGTCATCGACTACCTCGCCTTCGGCCTCGACCCGAAGAAGACCCACATCTACCTCCAGCACGACGTGCCCGCCGTCACCGAGCTCGCCTGGCTGCTCGCCTGCCTCTGCCCGAAAAGCCAGATGGACAAGGCCACCACCTACAAAGACAAAGTCGCCAAGGGCATGTCCGCCAACCTCGGCCTCTACACCTACCCCGTCTTGCAGGCCGCCGACATCCTCGCCGTCCAGCCCGACGTCGTCCCCGTCGGCGAAGACCAGCGGCAAAATGTCGAGATCGCCCGCGACCTCGCCCAGAAGTTCAACCACGCCTACGGCACCGAAGACCAGCCCGTCTTCAAAATCCCCGAGGTCATGATCCGCAAAGACACCGCCGTCCTGCCCGGCATCGACGGGCAGAAGATGAGCAAGTCCTACGGGAACATCATCGATCCCTTCCTGCCCGAAAAGAAGCTGCGGAAGGTCATCATGAAGATCGTCAGCGACTCCACGCCGGTGGAGGACGCGAAGGTGGCGGATGGGGACACGACGTTTCAGATCTTCTCCGCCATCGCGGGGGCGGAGGATGCGCGGACGGTGGATCTGCGGGCGAAGTACGAGGCCCAGGGGATCGGGTTCGGGTACGGGCACGCGAAGCAGGCGTTGTTTGAACTTATCCTCGAAACCTTCGATGAACCGCGCAAGCGGCGCGCGGAGTTGACGGCCGACCCCAGCTACGTCAAAGGCGTGCTGCGAGACGGCGCCGCCGCCGCGAACGCGGCACTGACCGACGTGATGATCAAGGTCCGCACCGCTGCCGGGCTTTGCTGATCTCCTCCGAACAAATGCTCCACGCCTCCGCGTTTGCAAACCTCTTACCCGTCTCCTGAGATTCATGCATGCCCATTCGGATCGTGATTGACACCAACGTGCTCGTCGCCGCGGTACGTTCCCGAACCGGAGCCGGACACCGCCTGATCCGTTTGCTGCCTCATCCGCAGATTATCACCTGCCTTTCCGTGCCGCTACACCAAGAGTGGATGGACGTATTGACCCGCCCCGAGCACCTGGCGCGCAACCGGCAGCCCGCCGACGCGGTGGAGTTTGTCCGTGCGTTGACCCTCAACTGCGAGCTGTGCGAGGTATTCTTCAAACTTCCCGAACAGCTTCCCGACCCGGAAGACGACAAAGTCCTCGAGGCCGCGGTCAACGCCCGCGCCTCGCATATCATCACCTACAACCTCGCTGATTTCCGCGGCTGCGAAAAACACGGCGTGACCGTCATCCGTCCCGGCGAATTGTTTCGCCTTCTGGAAACAAACGCATGAGCACTCTCCAACTACAGATCACCGACGAGGAACAGCGAATCCTGCAAGTCCTCGCCGACCGAGACGGGCAACCCGTCGATCGCGCCGTTCTCGAAGCCGCATTGCAGAAAGCCCGCGCGATCGACGACGTGATTCGGTTAAGGAAAGACGTCGCGGACGCCGACCCCGCCGCCGTGTCCCGCTACCTCGACGCCGCTCACGATCACCCGCCGGCCGAAGGCGATCGGATGCCGGACACCGCAAAGTAGATACCCCGAAACGGGGATCACCTGGATCTGGCACGCCCGCCCCCCCCCACTACCCCGCCACCCTCCCCGGCATCGACGGGCAGAAGATGAGCAAGTCCTACGGCAACATCATCGATCCCTTCCTGCCGGAAAAGAAGCTCCGCAAGGTCATCATGAAGATCGTCAGCGACTCCACGCCGGTCGAAGACGCCAAGGTCGCGAGTGCGGACACGACCTTCCAGATCTTCTCCGCCATCGCCGGAGCGGAGAGCGAGCGGACGTTGGATCTGCGGAAGAAGTACGAGGCCCAGGGCATCGGGTTTGGGTACGGGCACGCGAAGCAGATGCTGTTTGAGTTGATCTTTGAGGAGTTTGGGGAGGCGCGAAAGCGGCGGGAGGAGCTAGCCGAAGATCCCGCCTACGTTTCCAAGATCCTGCACGACGGCGCCGAAGCGGCGAACGACCAATTGACCTTGGTCGCTCAACGCACCCGCCGGGCCGCCGGACTCTGAGCGAGTGCGGGCAACCGGGGATCACCGCATACAATGAAACAGTCCACAGAAGGAACCCGCCATGAAAGTCGAACTTGACCCCGATCACGCACACGTCGTCACCCAGGCCGTTGCCGCGGGCGGTGCCGCCTCCGAGTCCGCATTCATCGCGTCGCTGATTGACCACTACCGCGAACAGCAAACCCGGCAATCCGAGATCGACGGCATCCTCCTCCAGGCCCTCGACGGCGCCTACCGCACCTACGAATCCGCCGACGCCTTGCGGGAAGACCTGCTCGCCCGATTCGACGCCCGCCACCGAAACAAAACGGCGTGAGCGAACCCAAGCCGATTCGATACGCCGAGGCCGCATTGGCCCAGCTCGATGAGATCGCGGACTACATCGCCGACGAAGGCCAGCCCGAAGCGGCCCGGACACTGCTTCTCCGATCCGCAACCCTCGTTGACAGCCTGAGCCGCTTTCCGCTGTCCGGCCACCGCTACGAAACGTCGCACCCCCGGCTGCAACAGATACGAATCATCGCGGTACCCGGCTACAACGTAGTCGTCCCTGATAAACCTCACGCCGCAGCACAACGCCCGGCGTCCCGCGGCAGCCAACCCGAGTCCACGGCCCAGCAACCGCCCGTCCAGCCCTCGAAGCCGCGCTCAATCACGTCTCGAACCGCCGCCAGCAACGCCGCGAAGGCCGACACACCGCGCAGGGCACCCGCGCAGGCCAAAGCGGC